>LNAP01000279.1_pt1 | contig 58082 bp, 57 predicted proteins | sample 602601 | NCBI WGS metagenome assembly LNAP01 (sample SAMN02440304, study PRJNA202911) | soil metagenome | biome: Subtropical and temperate rainforests or woodlands; isolation source: soil samples (1 kg each in a 20% v/v slurry with milli Q water) were... ...
AGCTCAAAATTCGTACTGACGAGATTGTTACAATCTCTTTTGCAGTCGCATTACATGCGACCCGCTTCTTCACTCGTTGTTCAGTTTTCAAAGAGCAATCTTGCTTTGTTTTTCCGACGCCTCTTGACGACCGGAATAACAATATACCATGTTTGCTTTTTCGATGCAAGCACCTTGTTTTACCAACCGGTTTCTTGCTCAACCGCCGTTTCGAATGGCGGACTTATAATATAGCATGCTCGAGGATCCATTGCAACTGCAAACTTTTTCCTACTGCATGCTCCCCATCGCATTCGTCCTCAAGCCTCTCCACAGATCAGATTCCGTTTATTTTCTCTCATACCGCCGTATTTATGCAGTTTCTAATAATAAATTGAAATGTTTCTTCGCGCGCTTTTACGCTGGGGCAAAAAAAGTGGCAGCCCCGACCGCATCAAGCGATCAAGGGCTGCGCCTTCACTCTAACCTTTTTTATCTCTATAGGTAAAAATTAATCAATCTCAATTGAAGTAACGACTTGGTTTTGGAGCTTCAGTTCCACCTCGTGATTCTGAACCAGTTGAGACAAGTTGCCTTTAATAGTCACGTTCGGAGAAACATTATAAATGAGAGTTTGGTTCGTGCCGTTCACATTTTGAATGATTGAAACGGTAGCGATTTTTCCTTGAGCATTGATCGTTGTCCCATTGAACAATCCGACCACACTTGCTGATTGGTTCGTTTGTGAGGTCTTCGTCACCTCAACAAAGATAACCTTATTGTTGTAAGTACGGATTTTCACTTCATCGCCAACCTGCAGAGCGGAAGCCTCTACCTGAACCCCGTTGCGGTAAATGAATGCATTGGAATGCAGCTCGATTTGACTAGTTATTCCCGCTTTGGTCAGCGAAAGCACGTTGTTATATACGGCCGCGTTTACAGTTCCGGCAGAACTGTTTGAATCTTGGTCGGGCATTTGGTTTCCTGTACGATCAAGCAATGCGGCAAGCTGGGCGCGCGTTACCTTTTCGTTCGGTCTGAATGTGTTGTCCTCGAACCCGTCGATCAAGCCTTTTTCCACCGCTACGGCTACGTAACCCACAGAACCGGCAGGAATTTGCTTAGTGTCTTTGAAGGTCAAGGCCGTGTTCATTTTCGCTTTAGCCTCATCTTCCAACTTCAAGGCTTTTACCAAAAGCGTAGTAGCCCACAGGCGGTCCGCGTCTTTATTAGGCTGCACCGAGTCGTCCGCTTCCGAGAACAAATCATTCTCCAGGGCAACGGCTACATAACCTACAGCCCAATCGGGAACTTTATCTGCATCCTTGAAGTTCAGCTTCGTCGACATTTCAGCACTGGACTCGGCTTGGTCTCTCAATCCCATCAAACGGACAGCAGCCGTAATCGCTTCAATTCGGGAAATTGCGTTTCTAGGCTTGAAGGTTCCGTCCTCATAACCCTCAAATACTCTTTTGGACGCCAAGCTCGCGATGTATCTCATAGCCCACTCGACATCCGCGCCCTTCATATCATTGAAAGAAAGGTTGATTTCAATTTTGTTGTTGGCTTTTCCACGGTTACGGTTACCATCATCGTTGCGGTTATAGCTTTTACCCTTGTCTTGCGCGAACGCTGCTGTGCTTCCACCCATAACCATCGCTAAGACTAAACCGGATGCTACTACTTTTTTCATAAGCTGCTGTTTCATTCCTGATCTCTCCCTTATTTCAGTAGTTTAAATGGTACCGATGATAATGCCACAAGACACCTTCGCGAAGTGTTTGCTGCTTTATGCTATACAAGTTTCGCCCATGCGTATTTTTTTGTGGGGGTGTCCCCGTAAATTTTATGCAAATCTCTTTTGAATGCGTTATCAACGTGGTAAACTGAAATCTAGTTCATAGATAGAGGAGCGCGGCGGAAATGCGTTTTTTTGGCAAATGGTTGGTGATTGGACTTATCGTATTATCCCTTATAACGGTTGCGGGAGTTTACGCGGGATCTGCGTTAACCTACAAAGAGAAGGCCAATACAGCAGACCGGCAGAACGGGGAAATGCCAAAGGCCCTTCAGGAGAGAGAGGAAAAAGCGTCGGCGCCCAACCAGCCTGCCTCCAGTCTCCCTTTGGAGACAGTTGATGTTGTTTTGATAGGGAGTGAATTAGAGGGGCTCTATTTGGCCAGAGCGGCGGCGGATGAGGGCCTGTATGTGAAAATCCTCGATCCCCGCTCAGCGTTCGGCGGACAAATTCTACAGGGTGAAATGCTGTTTCTCGACGAAACGCGGGACGAACACGGCAAATCGCTTGTTCAAGGAAGAATCAAGGAGCTATTTGACGGCTTCAAATCGGCAAAAATTCGTAATCTGCCGGAATTTGAACAATACATAAGCAAACTTTATAGCAGCATTCCCGTGGAAAGCGGGATCCGTATCGAAGATATTCAGACAGCGGCCGGCCCGGGCAATGGTCAACAAGCCATAACCTCCATGACCTACACGGATAAAAACGGATTACAAAAGAAGATTTCCGCTTCTTACTGGGTGGATAACACTGATTTCGCAGCGCTGCTCAGTCGGCTTGATGCGAAACGTCTGCCGGGTCTAGAGAAGTTCTACGGACAAAATAGTATTGAATATATGAGCGCCGGGATGATGATGAAATTCAAGAATGTCGATTGGCACAAATTCAGCACTTCATTTAACAGCCTAAAGCCTGGTGAGAGAAAAAAGAAGTACAGGTACGGCTATGTGAACGACAGCTTTGCCATCGGACTAACCGGCATGACAAACATGTACAAGCCCAGCAATAACAGGGTATTCTTGCGGGGCCTCAACGCGGTAAACCAAAAAAACGGCGAGGTGCTGATCAACGCTCTTCTTGTATACACAGTAGATCCCTCAGATCCAAAATCCGTTCAAGAAGCCGTCGAGTTAGGCAAAAAGGAAACCACGCTGATTTTGGAGCATTTTCGTAAACATATAGTCGGGTGGGAGCATGCGGAGCTGAACGGCTTCCCTGCCTATCCCTATATCCGGGAATATAACCACTACGAAGCGGATTATGTGTTGAAGCCTTCCGACCTGTTATCCGGTCGAATGTTTGAAGATAACGTCAGCATCGGCGGTTATCCACTCGATCTTCAAGGTACCAGCGCCAACAAATGGGGAATCGAAATGGGGAGACCCGATAAATACGGCATGCCGCTGCGCAGCTTTCTTTTGAAGGGGTACGATAACGTGATTCTAGCGGGGAAAAATGTGGGCTCTTCCGCCATCGCATACGGCAGTACACGGATTCAACCTAACACCGGTCTTGCGGCAGAAGTGATCGGTATCATGCTCGGTCAAATTCAGCGGAAACAAAGGCTGAAGGAACTGAAGGAAATAGACATGCGGATTCTTCATCAATATGTGGCGGGCCGATATGGGATCAAGCTGACGGGGGAGAACGGAACGAACAAAATTGCCGGATGGACGGAGGATGAAATCCGCAAGCTGGACACCGGGGAGATTGTGTATCCCCAGTATATAAACAAGCGTAAAGCAGGCAAATAGCCTGCTGGAAACTTAACAACTATCAGCTGGCGACCGCTTGAACCTTATGGAGTTCGCCGGCTTTCTTAATTATTTTAACTTCAATCCGATTCTGATTAATTTATCATCGAACGCGACACTTTTGACTGCGGCTATATTCGGCAAACCTTCGTCAAGCGGTATGCGGATGGACTCCAGCTGAAACCACCCCGCAGGAATATCCAAATCTCTGATGCTGGTCCTGGTATGAACCGCTACAATGTCGGGATCGGCCCAGTCCAATGTGAAAAACAGCTTGGTTCCGGCATGCACCTTGTAGTCCCAAACCAGATTCACATCGGCTGCCAATTGATTCCCACGCAGTTCAAATTTCGCCCCTGTAATCATGATGTCGTACGGAAGCTTGTTATTTTGCGCAAGCTTTTTTTTGATAAGATGATCTACATCCCGCTCCGTCAGCTGAACCTCGAATTTTCTTGTTTTGAGCATGTCCAGCATGATTGCGCCGACAGAAATTTCTTCATAGCTTAAATCCAACGTCTGCCGGGGCTTTACATACCAGACAGCTCCCCACACAGCAAGCACACCCAGACAAATCAGCACGACGATTGTATAAAAAAGCCTCTTCAACAACGCACCTTCCCCCATCCCCATGTATCCCTGCAGCGCGTATATGCTGCTTTTCAATAGCACAGCCGTCGGGAAGTAGGCTCCATCCTTTTTAATCTTTGCTCTGCTTCTCCTTCAGCCACTTCGGCGCGCCCTTGTTCTTGCGGTCGCGCGTCCGGTCCGCCTTGCGCGTGCCAGCTTTGGCAGCAGCAACGGTCGCCTTACGCTTGCCGGCGTCATTGCCGCCGCCTGCCGCAGGCTGACCTCCCGCAGAGCGCGCGGAATTTCTGCGGCTGCCTGAAGCAGCGGCGCCGCGCCGAACGGCCGGGTCCACCACCCGGCCTTCGTACATCACCTTCGGATGAATGGTGATGCCAAGCGCTTTCTGGAACTTTTCGATGATGAAAAGCTCTTTGGCCGTCACAATGGAAATGGCTGTGCCCCGGCGGCCCATTCGTCCCGTGCGGCCCACCCGGTGAAGATAATAATCCGCGTTCAACGGCGGGTCCAGATGGATAACATGAGTGACTCCTTCAATATCCAAGCCTCTTGCCGCGACGTCCGTAGCAAGCAGCAGCTGAAACTTCCGGTCACGGAAAGCGTTCATCACTTTCGCACGATCCTGCTTGCTCGCTTCCCCGTACAAAGCTTCAATAGAAAGCCCGACATACTGCAGCTTTGCTACAACCTCGGCAATATCGGCGGTAGCGTTGATGAACACAATGGCCGACGGCGGATTATACAGTCGGACCAACCTGCGCAGGGTATCGATCTTTTCCCGCTCCTCGCAGATGAAATACAAGTGCTCCAACGTCTCTGATGTGCGCTGCTGCGGATTCACACGAATCGTAACGGGCTCCCGCATCCACTTTTCTGCGGCTCCCAGCAAGCTGTCAGGAATCGTAGCGGATACGAAGACGATTTGACGCGATTTCAACATCCCCTTTAAAATCGCATCAACCTCATTCATTGAACCAAGATCGAATACTTGGTCTACCTCGTCGACTACAGCAAGCTTTATCCGGTGCAAATTCAGCTTTCGCAGCTTCATAAGCTCGACAATTCGCCCCGGCGTTCCCACCGCTATATGTGGATGCAGCTTCAGCTTTTCCACCTGACGGGACAGCGCGGCTCCTCCAATTAACTGTTGGGAGCGAATAGGTCCGCCCTGAGTAAGCTTCTCAATCTCCTGCATAATTTGCATGCCCAGCTCGCGGGTAGGAACCAATATCACTACCTGCAGGCTCTTCTCCTGCGGGTCGATGCTTTGCAGAGCGGGAAGCAAATAAGCAATCGTTTTCCCCGTCCCGGTTTGCGATTGCACGATGGTGTCTTTACCCGCCATGATGACGGGGATCGCTTCCGCCTGGATAGCCGTGGGCTCCGATATATTCATCTCCTGCAATTTTTTTATGTACACTTTGTCAACAGGCAGTCCTTCAAAGCTCGTATTCACTGATAATCCTCATTTCTCAAGCTTTTTTTACCAATTATAAGCGACACCCGAGCCTGACACAAATCTGCTCTTTGAATAAATTATTCAAGCGGGTTACCCCATTCCTTCATCAGTCTTAGCCTGACGGTTTCCCTTGCTCGGTAGAGACGTTGGCGGACGGATCCTTCCGTAATGCCAAGCTCGCTTGCCATCTCTTTGTAAGAAAGGTTGTCAATCCACTTCATGGCAATGATTTGACGGTAGTCCGGATTTAATTGATGGATATATTGAACGATCGCTTCCCGCATCAGTTTGAGCTCTACCTCTTTTTCAAGAAGGAGCATGTTCTCAGCCGCATGCGCGCTTTTCAAGTCAACAGGATTTTTTTTAATTTTACGCAGGTGATTGAGCGTTACGTTCCGGGTGAGCTTTTTTAGCCAAGCTTCGTACTTCTCTTTTTCGTTCAGCATCGATGCTTTTCGTAGCGCTCGTATAAATGATTCCTGAATCAGATCCTCCACTCCCGAATGATCTCTAAGAATGAAATAGATCATAGGATAGACGAGCATATAAAACTCTTGATAAATTCGTTCCTGGATGCCTTTGTCTAACGCATAGAAATCTGCCGTGACCAGAAGCGACAAATACTTCGACATATCGAACCCCCAGGCCGCACCCATTTTTCCAAAGTATGGAATGCACATAGGAATATTTTAGGCGAAATTCTTTATGTTAACAATATCCAATTCCGAAAAATTTGGAGAAATACGTATATGATCTCATCATTTTGTCGAAATTCCGGACTTATCCTGATTCGACCTCCATCATCGCGAATCTCTTTTGCACAATCCAAGCAAACACGGAATCAAGGGCGCGCTCATCCTCAACTTTAGGAAAGCGATGCTCCAGCCCGTCGTAAAGCTGCATCGCATAATCTTTTCCCGCCTTTTCAAGCGCGTCCGCGAGGTTTCGGGCATGGCTAACGCTGACTTGCGGATCATGCGTCCCATGGATGATGAGAACCGGGGGCCCAATCTGATCTGCCCAATAAACGGGAGATCTTTGGATGTAAGCGTCCATTTGCTTTTTGGGATGTCCGACTACCCGTTTCAGCATTCTGCGCAAATCGACCCGCTCCTCATACGTACGCAGCAGGTCGCTCACACCGCCCCAAACTACAACAGGCCCAACGCCTTCGCACTCCTTAGCCGCAAGCAGCGCCATTAGAGCGCCGCGGGAGAAACCGATTAACGAGACGGGGCCGGGTTCGACGATATTGAGAGACTGAACGGCTGAGATGGCATGGTAAAGATCGTAACGGTCCTCACCGCAGAAATCCTCCCTCCCTTCGCCTCCTTCATTTCCCCGGTAAAAGGGAGCAAATACGACGAATCCCCTCTTTGCCATGGAAACGATTCTTCTTCTGCGCACCATTCCCACACGACGGATGCCTCCGCGGCAGTAAATGACAGCGGGGCAAGGCGTATGCCCATCGGGTACTGCCAGATATCCTTTTACCCTCAGTCCCTGGCTTCCATACGTTACTTTATATAAGGAAATTCCCTTCATATGGCAGTGCATCTTCTCTTGTTCCAAAATACGGCCGTCTATGTATTGAATTTCAGTTGTCATGCACATTCCCCTTTGCGCGGAGGCTGATTTTACGTTAGACTGAATGTGACTTTTTAGTCGCATACATCTTATTGTAAACCGAAAGGCGGATTGTATGAATAAGGAATTTGAAGCACAATTCGAATCGCTTTTGGAAAAAATGGCGGAACTGCTTACCGGTGACAGCTCCCCCGAAATGGTGGAGAAGGTCAAGGTTTGGGCGATCTACAATCATATTCACAAAACCATGCCGGCACTTACCGGACACTGGAATCAGGACCATCCCGAGGGAAAAGCGGAGCTGCGTGCTATTTTTGAAGAAATAAAGAGCCTTAATCAAGCCTTGCAGGCAAGTAAAGACAAACAGGAATAAGATCAGTGCAAGCTACCCAAAATAAGCCAGGGCATCACGGAAACAACGACCCAAGCATCCGTCATCAATGCAGAAGGCCTGAGCGCGCAAGAGATCGTTGATCAAGTCAACCGCAGCGTGGAGCAGAATAGGTAAAACTTCGTGTAAACAGAAGGAAAGCGGCGCCCGCCAATAACGGGACGCCGCTTTTTTCATTTTTTATTCAGCAATCGGTAGGCGATTTTATCGAAAGCTCGCGGAAATAACTGAAACAGCTTTACGCCAAGCGAGGCTACTCGCGGCAAATTCTTTTCCGGTATGTTCCTTTCAATGGCATCGATGATGTCGGTCACAACCTTTTCCGGCTTCAGCATGAACCACGAAACGTTCTTGACATAAGCTCCCGATGGATCGGCCCGATCGAAGAAAGGGGTATCGATCGGTCCGGGATTAATGGCCGTAAGACCTACGCCTGTGCCGACCAATTCCTGACGGAGACTGTTCGTAAAGCCGAGCACGGCATGCTTCGTAGCCGAATAGCCTGACGATTTCGCCGAACCGATTTTGCCCGCCATGGAGGCAACATTGACGATGTATCCGCTCCCCGCTTTCAGCATGAAGGGAAGCGCCGCTTTCGTGCAGCGCACCGTCCCCATGTAATTGACGTTCATCATATCCTCGAACTGGTCGAGCGATGCTTTTTCGAAAGTTTCGAAAACGCCGTATCCTGCGTTGTTGATGAGAATATCGATGCGCCCGTAACGTTCAACGACTTGCTGCATCGTCTCCGCCACTTGACGGGCATCCGTCACGTCTAACGGAAAAACATCATGATTGCCTTGAATTTCGGACGCAACCTTTTGGAGCTTGGAAACGGAACGGGCCATTAGAATCGGGACGGCGCCAGCGGCTGCAAATTTCTCAGCCATCAGAGCGCCGATGCCGCTGGATGCCCCGGTTATGACGACAATTTTGTTTGCAATCTTCATTTTCTTCACCTGATTTATGAAATCAACACCTGAATATCCAGTTCACCGATATTTTCCATAATCAGTGGAATCGTCAACGCCTTCTTCGGAATGAAGCCCGCTTCCACCGCTTCATGAATGACTTTCGGCGGAGTGATGTCTACGCGTACTCCCTGGTTGTAGAGCATCGTGCTGGCATTGCCGCTGATCATATTGCCAAGCTCAGAGATGGCGCTCCGTCCCATTTCATCCATTTCCGTAATGGCGAAGCCCCCCATCATGGCTGAAACCATTTTCAAAGCAACTGATTCTGACAAGCCGAATACGATATCTCCCTGCATCTGCCCTGTCATGCCGATTTGGATCCAAATATAATTCTCTATAAATTTGACATCTTTGATCCCGAGTTGACCGGTCGTAGGACGGATGTTCGCCACTTGCTCGATCACAATTCTAGCAGATTCCAAAAAAGGATTGATGTATTCCGCCTTCATTAGCTCGATTCTCCTTTTGTGAACGATTGACAAACGACTTTTTGTATACATTATACCTAAATTATTAGGCCAAGTATACTAGTTTCCTAATTCAATAGTCTTGGCGTCGAGCTCGTGCTTCAATACTTTCCTATACTATAATTTATTACTGAATACTGCTACACTATGTATAGAAACCACCCTTAAAGGAGCCTTCCCTTCTCATGTCCAAGTTGAAACCGCGTGTACAACAGCGATATTTGTTTCTTATCATATTTGCCTTTCATGGAATCGCTTTTCTTTTGCTGCTGTTCGACCAGTATATCATTCATGGAATTCTCGAAATCGAATTTATTAGCAAGCTTGGCCTGGGCATCGATCTGTTTATCATAGCTTCGATCGGGGCATTGGTCTATTCCAGCGTAAAGCTGCAAAAAGAGCAGTTTATCGAGACTAGAGAACAGAAACAGGAAATTGAAAGGCTGCTTCGGCAAAATCAGCTGATCCTTAACTCCGTGTCGGAGGGCATTTATGGAGTCGACACCGAAGGCATAACGATCTTTTGGAATCATTCGGCCGAGCAGATGACGGGATGGTACGCCGAGGAGCTTCTCGGACGGGAGATTGATCACATCATTCACCACACCAATTCGGACGGTTCCCCCAATCCTCTAAAGGAAGGTCCGATTTACCAAACAATTGGCGACAAGGAACAAAAGATCATCAAGGGGGGGCTCTTTTGGAGGAAGGACGGAACCCGATTTCCGGTTGAATATACGACAAGCCCGATTATGGATGATGACGGACACTTTCATGGGGCAGTCATTACTTTCACGGATATTTCGAAGCAAAAGAAAACCGAAGAGCTGATGCGCAAATCCGAGAAATTATCGGCAATCGGACAGTTGGCAGCCGGAGTAGCCCATGAAATCCGCAATCCTCTTACCTCATTGAAGGGCTTCCTCAAACTGCTGAAAACCAATTCTTCCAAAGAACAGCATTACCTCGAGATTATGCAGCAGGAGCTCGGACGAATTGAGTTCATTGTCAACGAGTTTTTATTCGTTTCCAAGCCTCAGGCGATTCATTTCGCTCCCCGGAGCATCGATGCTATATTGTTCAGCACGATTGAACTCATGCAACCGCAAACGCTGCTGAACAATATAATCATTCACACGGACATTCCCTCAATGCTGCCGCTCATATTGTGCGATGAACACCAGCTCAAGCAAGTTTTCATCAATATTGTAAAAAATGCGTCGGAGTCTATGCCGGATGGAGGAAATATTAACATCGAAGCCAGGCACGAGGCCCGGAATAAGCTGCTGGCGATTCGTTTTATCGACCATGGCGGAGGAATCGCCCCGGATCGGCTTCCCAAGCTGGGAGAACCGTTTTACAGCACTAAAGAAAAAGGTACGGGACTCGGACTCATGGTCAGCTATCGCATTATTGAAGCCCACCGCGGTACGATGAATATAACCAGCAAGCTGGATAAAGGCACTACCGTTGAGATTCTTTTACCGGAGATACAGATTCAGGACTGAAGTATATATGCCCAAGGAGTGATTGCTGGAAATGCCAGGCTTTCTCATTGATTTGGACGGAACCTTATATCGAGGCAGGGAACGAATTCCTTATGCTGACGTTTTTATCCGGGAGCTGCTGGATCGGAAGCTTCCTTTTTTGTTAGTCACTAACAATTCCTCACGCACGCCAGAGCAAGTGGCCGAGCATCTTTACGATATGGGCATTGAAGTTGGCGTTCAACATATTTTCACCTCTTCTCAGGCTGCTGTTCTGTATATGGAAAAGCAGCGTCGCGGAAAAAAAGTGTATATGATCGGGGAAAACGGACTGCTGTTAGCATTGACCGAGGCCGGGTTTAATTTATCGGAGGATTCTCCCGATTATGTTGTGCAAGGCATTGACCGAGATTTCAGCTACGCAAAAATGACATCGGCTGTCCGGCATATTATGAATGGCGCGTCGTATGTACTCACCAATCCGGATCAGCTTCTTCCCTCGGACGGCGGGCTCATGCCCGGCGCAGGCTCCATTGCGGCCGCGATCCGCACCGCTTCCGGCGCGGAGCCGATCGTCATCGGAAAGCCTTCCCCGATCATGATGGGATACGCTATCGAGCGGCTTGCACTCTCTCCTGCTGACGTATGGGTCATTGGCGATAATGCCGTCACCGATATTCGGGGGGGAGCCGTATCCGGCTGCCGTACGGCACTCGTACTGACCGGTCTCGCGACACCGGATAACTGCAAGGAGCAGCTGCAAAAGGCGGGAGTAACCCCCGACCTCATCTGCTCCGACCTGCAGGCGTTCTCCCGACACATCCTACAGGATTAAGAATTAATGTGGAATACGATCAAACGGAAAGGAGTCTCCCTCTCTATGGCCAAAGAAACGATCCTGATCGTAGACGACGAGAAAGAAAGATAACGGCCTCGCCAAGGTTTGTCTGGCTAACCGGGCGACAGGCTTAACGGCTGACGAAATGCCGCTGCTTTTCGACAGGTTCTACCGGGTGGACGCATCGCGCTCATCGGTAACCGGCGGATCCGGTCTAGGCCTCGCCATCGCCAAAGGCATCATCGATGCGCATGATGGCGAGATCTGGGCGGAATCGGAGGAAGATGAGATCCGCTTTTGGGCCAAGCTGAAGCTTGCATAACCTTGATGTTCGGCAGCTAATTATCATATAATAAAAGCAAGAAAAGCTTTTTATTCTCTTTACAATATCGATAAATTTTATTTTTATGCATGTATACGTAACGCTGACCGATAATCCCGATCAGCTTGCCAGGAGGTTGGTCTATTGAATATCAACCAGTTGGAAACCCTGCTAACGATCTCAAAGACAATGAGTTTCCGCAAAGCTGGGGAAATTCTGAATCTGACGCAGCCAGCCGTTTCCGCACAAATTAAAAGCTTGGAGGACGAATTCGGCACAATCCTCATCGACCGTAATCAGCCAGTCACTTTGACGGACAGCGGCCGGTTATTTCTGGATCATGCGGAGAAAATACTAAGGACGGTAGAGGATCTGAAGCAGCGGCTCGCTGATTTAAGCCAGACCCCCCAGGGGCATATCCACATCGGCACGACTACGTCTATCGCTATGCAGATCTTGCCGCGGGTACTCTCTTATTTTCAGGACCAGTTCCCGTTGATCAAGACCACGATCCATTCCATGACCTCCTCCCAAATCATGACGAGCGTCGAAAATGGCCAGGTCGATATCGGAATTGCTTATTTATTCGAGAAAAATCCCGCCCTGGAAACATCCGTCCTCTACTACGACACTTTCGAGCTAATCGTCTCCTCCAAGCACCCGCTCAGCCGTTTTTCTCATATATCGATAGAAAAGCTGCGCAACACTCCGTTTATTATGCTTTCCCCGGAAACCGCCGGACGCAGATTCGTCGATCAGTTGTTCAAAAGGCTGGATATTACTCCCCAAATCGTCATGGAGCTGTCGAGCAGCGAGGAAGTCAAGCGAATGGTGGAGCTGAACCTGGGAGCTGCCATTATCTCTAAATTGTCGGTAGCGGGTGATTTGCAGTACCGCTCATTAAAGATGCTGAAGGTCGATGAGCTTGACATCACGCACCCGGTAGGGGTCGTATACAAATCGGGCCGCTATCTCAGCTCTGCTATGCAGCAGTTTCTTCGCGACCTGAAGGGAATGCCGGAAACCCAGTTCCTGGGTTCGGAGTAGCGAATGCTTACGATGAAAGCTTTCCTTCGGAAAGCTCTAGGGAGGTAACCATGAAATTCGATTTACATACCCATCATGATCGTTGCGGGCATGCAAAGGGGAAGATTCGCGACTATATTGAAGCTGCGATTCGCGGCGGTTTATCCGTCATCGGCATTTCCGATCATTCGCCTTACTTCGGAAGCGATGCGGATCACCCCCAACCCGTTATTGCTATGGCGAAGAGCGAGTTTCCGCATTACGTTAACGAAGTGCTGCAGTTGAAACGGGAGTATGCGGGGAAAATCGATGTGCTGCTCGGTGTGGAGTCGGACTTTTTCCCGGAGGTTGCGGAAGCGTACCGTGAAGCATACAATAAATATCCCTTCGACTATATTATCGGTTCCGTTCATCTGTCCGGCGGCGTCAGCATCTTTAATCGAAACCGTTGGAAAGGCTTAAGCGAGAAGCAAAAGATCGAACAAAAAGAGGAATATTATCGCTTAATTCAAGAGTCTGCGCGGGCCGGCATGTTCCAGATTCTCGGACACATTGACGCGATGAAGGGTTTTTACCCGGAATTTTCGAATATCCGGACACCCAAAGTCAACGAAACGCTGCAGGTCATCGGGGAATGCGGTATAGCCATTGAAATTAATACATCCGGGAAAACCAAGGACGTCGGAGGCTGGTATCCCTCGGATGAAATTCTTGAGAGAGCCCTGCACTACGGCGTTGAGGTGACTTTCGGCTCCGATGCCCACATCCCCGGTCGTGTCGGCGACGAATGGGAGCAGGTCGGAACAAGGTTGAAAGAAATCGGCTTCAGAGAATGGGTCTACTTCAAAGAAATGAAGAGGTGCGCGGTGCCTTTGTAATCGGAATTTACTGCAGCTTGTTTCCTGCTTGAACAAACACCCCATACAGCTGAAAATGAGCTGTATGGGGTGTTTAATGGGAATCGGCTGTTAATATTTTTTGTCGGTTATTTGATCCAGTCTTTTGAATTCGTAGCCCTGCTTGCGAGCATCATCGATAATCGCGGCCAAGGCGTCCGCATTATCTTTGGATACCGAGTGGAGTAAGATCACAGCTCCTGGGTGCAGTTGAGCCATCACTTGGTCATGGGCGTACTTCCAGCCCTTTTGAGCCTTCGTCTCCCAATCCTTATAAGCAATGGACCAAAAAACATTGGTATATCCTAACTCCTTCGCAATTTCAAGCATATGTCCGCTAAAAATGCCCCTAGGCGGCCGCAAATACAGCATTTCTTGCTGTCCGGTCAACTCTGCGGTCTCCCGCTTGACTTTCTCCAGCTCCTCTTTAATCCTGGTATCCGAAATTCGGCTCATGTCGGGATGGCTCCACGAGTGATTGCCGATGAGATGGCCCTCAGCTGCCATCCGTTTCATCAGTTCGGGCTGATCACGAAGGTAATGTCCGGTGACAAAAAAGATGGCGGGGACTTTTTTATCCTTCAACGTATCCAGCACTTTCACTGTATTTCCGTTTTCGTAGCCATTGTCAAAAGTGAGATAGAGCTCTTTTTGTGACGTGTCGCCTAGAAAAATCGCGCCGCTGCGCTTGAGCAAGTCTTGAAAGCCCTCTTCAGCAATCGAAGGGAGCTGGCCGTGTCTACTCTTTTTGAAGCCAAAGTGGTAAGGCTTATTGGGCCCTCCGAAGGCTGCAGTTGCCGTTGCAGTATGCAGGACAGCGAATAAGGCAAGCAAAGTGACCAGCGTTGTGATGCCGCGTATGTTCATTGGAAGATTCACTCCTTTTGCAATGGATTTACGTCTGTAATATTCCACAGCAAACGGAAGTTTATAAGTAGGATTTGAACAAAATAGGTTGAAGCCAACTAAAAAAAAGAGGACCTCAGCCAACGGGGCCGGGTCCTATGAGTATATATTAAAAGGGGGGTCTTGGTTATTATATTACCTCTCGAACATTATGGAACCATAACAGAAATATTTCATTTGTGTAACAAAATTGAAAACGCTGTCTCATCAGGAACGGGCATTTTCTATTTGCAGGAAAGGTGTTAGTAGCGTATACTGTCATCATTAGAACAATTCTAAATAAGAAAGTGAGTGACCCATGAGCACCGAGTATGATTATCACCATCTGCGTCATGCCAAAGAACAAACCAAATCGATGAAAACATTATGGATCACCCTATTCTTGACTTTATTTTTTACCATAGTGGAAATCGTAGGCGGCTTACTGTCTAATTCCCTGGCGCTGCTTTCCGATTCTGCGCATATGATCTCCGACGTCATCGCTCTGGGGCTTAGCATGGTAGCCATTTATCTGGCTCGGCGGCCTCCCAACGCCCGTTATACATTCGGTTTTCTCCGCTTTGAGATTGTCGCGTCCTTCCTGAACGGCTTAGCTCTCGCAATTATTGCAGTCGGCATTTTCATCGAAGGGATCAAACGGTTCATTAATCCGGAGGAGATCAACCTCGGGCTGATGCTTACCATCGCTTCTATCGGATTCACCGTGAATCTCGTTCTGACCTTGGTTCTTCAACGCAGCGTGAAGGAAGAAGAAAATTTGAATGTGCAGAGCGCGCTTTGGCACTTTTTCGGGGACCTGCTAAGTTCGGTTGGGGTCATTATCTCTTCGATCTTAATTTTCTTTACAGGCCTACTATGGTTCGATCCGTTGATCAGTATGGTCATCGGCGGCATTATTTTCTGGGGAGGCAGCAAAATCATTAAAGAATCGTACCTGATTCTGATGGAATCCGTACCCGAACGTTTCAATCTGGACGAAATCCGCCGTGATATCGGGCTTGTCGAAGGCGTGGAGGATGTCCATGAAACGCACTTGTGGGCCGTTTCTTCGGACCATTATTCACTTACCGCGCATGTCTTTATTGACGAGAAAGTCCAACCCTTTTGCATTATTCTGGCCATCAATGAAACGCTGAAAAACAAGTACGGGATTGAGCATTCCACCATTCAGATGGAACACGCCGAAATTCATGCTCACGGCGAGTACGGCAAAGAGTTTCTCCGCCATAAGGATGAGGAAGAGAAAGAGAAAAACGCATAACGTCCAAAAAAGCAGGCGCTGAAGTGCATATCAGCGCCTGCTTTTTTGTGAAGTCTGCTCTCAGGCGTATTTTTCTACGGAGGACTGCAACTGTATTCGCTGGCGCTCCAGAGCGGACAGGTAATTCAACAAAAATCTTTAACAGAGCCAATAAAAAAGAGGTTCAAACCCCACGGGCTGAACCTCTTCTATTTACATACCCAACCATTGTTTGAATAAGTGCTTGGTCGTGTCGGCGTTCATCGCTGCGATCGATGTCGTCAGCGGAATGCCTTTCGGACAGGAGCGCACGCAGTTCTGCGAGTTTCCGCAGCCTTCGATGCCGCCTTCGGACATCAGCGCTTCCAGGCGCTCTTCTTTGTTCATTTCGCCCGTAGGGTGAGCGTTGAACAGGCGTACCTGTGAAATGGCTGCAGGACCGATGAAGTCGGTTTTCTCGTTCACGTTCGGGCAAGACTCGAGACAAACCCCGCAGGTCATGCATTTGGAAAGTTCGTAAGCCCATTGACGGCGAGATTCCGCCATTCGGGGACCGGGACCCAGGTCGTAGGTTCCGTCGATCGGGATCCACGCTTTAACTTTCTTCAGGGCGTGGAACATCCGTCCGCGGTCAATGACCAGGTCGCGCTGTACCGGGAATGTGCTCATCGGAGCCACGCGGATCGGCTGCTCCAGCTTATCCACGAGCGCGGAACACGCTTGGCGCGGCTTGCCGTTAATCACCATCGAACAGGCGCCGCACACTTCCTCGAGACAGTTGGACTCCCAGCATACAGGTGTGGTCGTATTTCCTTGAGCGTTAACCGGATTCCGCTGCACCTCCATGAGTGCGCTGATCACGTTCATATTCGGGCGATAGGGAATTTCGAACTCTTCCGTATACGACTTCGTTTCTGGGCTATCCTGACGAGTGACGATAAAGCGTACTGTTTTTTGAGCGGTTGTCGTCTCAGCCATGATTAATGTCCTCCCTTCTTATCGGTTGTATAGTCTCGTTTACGCGGTGGAATCAAGGATACGTCTACTTCATCGTAGCTGATCTGCGGACCGTCAGGCGCCCACTTGGCGATCGTCGTCTTGAGGAACTTCTCGTCGTCGCGTTCCGGGAATTCCGGCTTGTAGTGCGCGCCACGGCTTTCGTCGCGAAGCAGCGCTCCCAAAGTCATTGCTTCCGCAAGCTCGAACATGTTCCACAGCTGGCGGGTGAACGCCACGCCCTGGTTGTTCCAACGAGCCGTATCGGTAATATTAATGTTCTTATATCGATCCTTCAGCTCTTTGATTTTGTTGATTGTCTCTTGCAGCTTGCTGTTATGGCGCACAACCGTCATGTTGTTGTTCATCCATTCCCCAAGCTCTTTGTGCAGCACGTAAGCATTTTCGGTGCCGCTCATGTTCAGGAGGCTCTCGTACTTATCGGTGTGCCGCTTCTTCTCGCGGTCAAATACCGTAGACGATACGTCCTCCGCATGCTTATTCAACCCGCGAATGTACTCGACCGCTTTCGGTCCGGACACCATCCCGTCGAAAATAGCCGAGACAAGCGAATTCGCCCCAAGACGGTTCGCCCCGTGATGCTGGTATTCGCACTCACCCGCTGCAAACAAGCCGGGAATGTTCGTCATCATGTTGTAATCGACCCACATGCCGCCCATCGAATAGTGAACGGCCGGGAAAATTTTCATCGGAATTTTACGCGGATCATCACCCATGAACTTTTCGTAAATTTCGATGATTCCGCCCAATTTCACGTCAAGCTCCTTGGGATCTTTATGAGAAAGGTCCAAATACACCATGTTCTCGCCATTGATGCCCATCTTCAGATCGACGCACACGTGAAAAATCTCACGGGTGGCAATATCGCGGGGCACCAGGTTTCCGTAAGCCGGATACTTCTCTTCAAGGAAGTACCAAGGCTTCCCGTCCTTGTAGGTCCATACTCGTCCGCCTTCGCCGCGCGCCGATTCGGACATCAAGCGAAGCTTATCGTCCCCCGGGATCGCCGTCGGGTGAATTTGAATCATTTCCCCGTTCGCATAGTGAACGCCTTGCTGATACACGGCGCTTGCCGCCGTACCTGTATTGATAACGGAATTCGTCGTTTTACCGAAAATAATGCCGGGCCCGCCTGTAGCCAAAATAACCGCATCCGACGGGAAAGTTTGTACCTCCATGCTGCGCAGATCCTGCGCGGCGATTCCGCGGCATACGCCTTCGTCATCCAGCACAGCGCCGAGGAACTCCCAATGCTCAAACTTGGTAACAAGTCCGGCGGTTTCCCAACGGCGAACCTGCTCATCCAGCGCATACAGCAGCTGCTGGCCTGTCGTCGCTCCTGCAAAAGCGGTGCGGTGATGCTTCGTCCCGCCGAAACGGCGGAAATCGAGCAGGCCTTCCGGCGTCCGGTTGAACATAACGCCCATCCGGTCCATCAAATGGATGATCCCCGGAGCCGCTTCGGTAAGCGCCTTTACCGGAGGCTGATTGGCAAGGAAGTCCCCGCCGTATACCGTATCGTCAAAATGCTCCCAGGGAGAATCGCCTTCCCCTTTTGTATTTACCGCACCGTTAATACCGCCCTGGGCACAAACGGAGTGGGAACGTTTTACCGGAACCAGGGAAAAAAGCTGAACATGAACCCCGGCCTCCGCTGCTTTAATCGTGGCCATTAAGCCGGCCAAGCCGCCGCCTACGACAATTATTTTTGAATTAGCCATGTTTGTTCGCCCTCCCTTACCCGTTATGTCCGGCATTCGCCATGTCAGGCAGTTGCTCGAATTGAGAATCTGTAAATGCAGTTAAAGACATAATAAACATAATTGACATCACTACGAATACACCCATCCAAATATAGGTGGAAATCCGCTGTGCGCGAGGTCCGATCGTAATCCCCCAGCTTACCAGGAAGGACCACATGCCGTTGCTGAAATGGAAAACCGCCGCGACAATTCCGATCACATAGATTGTGAACATTACCGGATTGGTGGCGATCTCATGCATCGTAAGGCCCAATGCATCATGCTCTACATTCCCAATCGCGACTTGGAAACGGGTTTCGAAGAAGTGCCAAGCTACGAAAATAAACGTAAGAACGCCCGTAACCCGCTGCAGCATGAACATCACGTTACGCAAATACCCGAAATTCGACACGTTGTTGCGGGCTTGATAGGCTACATAGAGTCCATAAACCGCATGATAAAGCAGCGGGATCCAAATCCCGACGATTTCAAGGAACAACACCAACGGCAAGCTGTTAAGCCAATTGATTTGGTCCACGAAAGCTGCATGCCCATCCACCGCCGTGTAGTTCGTCAGCAAATGCTCAATGAGAAAGAAGCCGACGGGAATAACGCCAAGCAAAGAATGAATCTTTCGAAAATAATACGAATTTCCGGTCATTTAAACCAATTCCCCCCTAATGATTAGCATCCGACAATTTTAGACAAAGCCATATATCATTGTACTCTCGACCTAAACAAGCGTCAATCCAGAATCATCCACGCCTATTTTTCCATATTCGAGTTTGATTATACGGTGCTTATCCAATAATTGTGAACAACTAGTGACGCATATACATCGTACCTCTTTCTCGCTTATAATGGAAGTGCCGTTTTTTTATAAAACGTTATAACTAATTCGCATATAGAAGGAGGCCATCCCGTGGAAAATTGGGATATCTTCGCAACCGTGGTCGAACAGGCGAGCCTGAACAAAGCTTCTCATGTGCTGAATCTTTCCCAGCCGGCGCTGTCCCGCAAAATCATGAAACTGGAGGAAGAGCTGAACGTCGAGCTGTTCAGCCGCAAGGGGAAGCGCCTGGAGCTTACGCGAGTCGGCCAAATCTGTTACGAACATGCGCTCGAGCTGCGGCATTTGGAGCGCAAATTTCAGCTCGCCATTCAAGAGTTTAAAGCATCCGGCAAGCAGACCTCCATTACGATTGGCGCCAGCCTTACTACCCTGCAGGCAACGCTTCCGGATTTGATCACCATTTATTTGGAGGATCATCCGCTGACAGAAATCAAGGCGCTTACGGGCAAGACTCATGAAATCGTAACCATGGTCAAAGAAAAAAAGGTCGACATCGGCCTTGTCGCTTCCGGTATCAATTCGTCCGGCTTGCGCTGCGAGCCCCTGTTTCACGATCATCTTTGCTTAGTGCTGCCGCTAGGTCACCCTTACATCGATCGTTCGAGTTTAACGGTCGACGATTTGAATGATTTGCCAATGATTCTGTTTTCCAAAGGTACCTGGTACAGGATTTTGACCGATGAGCTGTTTCACCGCTTTTCTATCCTGCCCAACGTGCAAATGGAAATCGATTCGTTCGAAGCGATTATCCGGCTCGTCTCAACCTGTAAGACCGCAACCTTGCTGCCGAAATCCTATCTGCGGGATTATCTCATTGAAAACAACGAATTAACTTTGCGAAACTTGCCGGAACTCGAACAGACGACACGGACCACTTCCCTGATTTTTACGGACGCCGCATTTATCAATCCGGCGGTGCAGCCCTTTATCATGAAGGCCAAGCAATATTTCGGGTAAGTGCGAGCTTCTTAATTATCCGATGACTTCTTGTTCCAGCTTTTCAATTTGGTCATTCGTGCCGATGACGACCATCACATCTTTCTCATTAAGCACATCGGTGGCGGTCGGGGCGATAATGACCCCTCCCTTCTTGTTGATGGCGACCACACTGCAGCCGTACTTGGCGCGAGGGTCCAGATCCTTCAGCGAATAGCCGCATAAGCGCTTAGGCACGGACAATTCGGCAATCGTGTAGTCCTTCGAAAGCTCGATGTAGTCCAGCAAATTGGGGGAAACAAGCTGATGAGCTACACGAATCCCCATATCCCGCTCCGGGAAAATAACACGGTCCACACCAAGCTTATCGAGCACTTTCCCGTGCAGCTCGGACAGCGCTTTCGCGACAACCTGCTTCAAGCCTAAATCCTTCAGTATAATCGCCGTGAGAATGCTTGATTGAATATCGTCCCCGATCGCCACGACAGCGCAATCAAAGTTGCGGATGCCCAGTGATTTCAACACTTCCTCATCCGTAGTATCGGCCACCACTGCGTGCGTCAGCACATCCGACATTTCATCGACAGCCTCTTCATCCTTATCGATGCCGAGCACCTCGTGCCCTAAATTAATAAGCTCCTTCGATAAGCTTGATCCAAACCGTCCCAAACCGATAACCGCATATTGACTTCTCATGTCCTGCATTCTCCTCTACCCTATCGTTATTTTTCCTTCCGGATAACGGTATAATTCCTTCTCTTGCTTAGGCTGCAGCGCATAGGCGAGCGTAATAGGCCCCAAGCGGCCCGCAAACATGGTTAACGCGATCAGGATTTTCCCGAATATCGAAAGGTCGGATGTCAATCCCATCGATAAACCTACCGTACCGAACGCCGAGGCAACCTCAAACAAAATCATGAGGAAGTGGTGGTTTTCCGTCGTCGATAACAGCATCGCCACAATAATAACGAGAAACAAAGCGAACATCGTTAACGTAATGGCTTTCAAAATACGATCCTTCGCTAAACGGAACCGGAAGATGACGATGTCTTCTTTTCCCCGAATCATGGCAACGATCGCGCCCAACAGAATCGTGAACGTTGTGGTTTTAATCCCGCCTCCCGTAGAACCCGGGGATGCCCCGATGAACATCAGAATGATTATAAAGAATTGGGTGGCTTGACGCATACCCGCAATATCTACTGTATTTGCGCCTGCCGTTCTAGGCGTCACGGATTGAAAGAACGAAGCCAGTACTTTGCCCGGAAGATTTAAAGATCCGAGCGTCTTCATATTCGAATATTCAAAAATGAATATCACGATGGCGCCGAACAAGATGAGAAACCCGGTTGCGCTAAGCACTACTTTAGAATGCAGGGAAAGCTTTTTCGTTTGCTTGTAATCAAGCAGCTCGGATAGCACGATAAATCCAAGTCCCCCCAGGATGATCAGCCCCATCGAAACAATGTTGATGACAAAATCATCGGCATAGCTGGTGAGCGAGCTGAACGGTCCCGTTACAACGCCAAACAAATCGAAGCCCGCATTGTTAAAAAAGGAAATGGCATGAAACATTCCATAATACAAAGCTTTGGGAAAGCCTAAATCGAGGGACCAACGAATGGTGAATAAAACAGCGGCAATGCCTTCAATAGTGAGCGAATACAATAGCACATTGCGGAACAGGCGTACAATCCCTTCCATACTTCCTTGATTCAGCGCTTCCTGCAGCAGCAGGCGTTCCTTTAGGGTGATGCGCTTGCGGAGCACAAAGGCAAAAAACGTGGCCATACTCATAAATCCGAGACCGCCGATCTGAATCAGAAGCGCGATCACCACCTGTCCGAAAACGGTAAACTGGGTAGCCGTATCGACCACAACCAGGCCGGTAACACAAGTAGCCGAAGTAGCCGTAAAAAATGCATCGATAAACGGCAGAGAGGTTCCCTCTCTGGAAGCGATGGGCAGCGCCAACAAACAGGATCCGATCAAAATAATGGCGGCAAACCCGAGTACCAAAATTTGCGGAGGCGTAAGCTGCATCAAGTTGAACGATTTTTTCATAAAATCCTCCTAAATAAACAAAAAGACACTGGAAATCCAATGCCTTAAGGTATGGTTCCTGCGTGAAGCCTACGAGGTTAGCTGACGGATTCGGATGCGCTAGGCCACCCTATTTGCCCGGACACGTACCCCTGACAAAATTCACCCCACTGACATGGTTCCCCCGTTTTCTGTAAGAAATTCGGCTTGTATTCAATTGATATGAATTATATAACTCTTTTGCGCACGGCACAAAGCTCTTTTCGACGGATTTGCGCTTATATTCCAAGAATTCCTGTCTTCCTTTGCAGCGCAGATGTGCGTTTCGCTCCGCAGGGTTAAGTTTTCTCATTTTGCTTGTTCTTTTGCAGGAATTGGCATCATTTTTTAAATTGTGCTAATTTTATGGTACGTGGCATTTACCCACTTCGATTTAAGGAGCGGCTCTTATGATCAAATTGAAATTCAATCGCCCCCTGCTGCTTTTGGCTCTCGCTGGACTGATTCTGTACCTGGGAATCACTTTCCTTTCCGGTTTTCAGGCTGCGGATGAGGAGACAGAGGCAAATCCGGCGATTACGAAAAAAGAGGCCGCATATAGCGCCGTCGAGTTTTTGAACACCCGATACTCGCTTCAGAAACCCGAGACATTTGTGACCTATCAATCGAAGAAAACGCGCAGCGGATATTTGAAAAAGGAAAATTTAACAAAAGAATACATGAATATGTATGGGGAGCGGTATCCGATCGATTATTATCAAGTCGAAGTGTTAGATCGGCCGGTTGGGCAGCGCTACTTCGTAGAAGTGAATCTTGACAACAAGGCTGTTTTGGGCTGGACTAAAATAATAAGTGAGGCTGACGCTTTGACAGACCGGAAACGAGCTGAAGAATCGGCCTTGGAGGAGATCCGGAGGCAAGGGATGAACCCCGCAGATTTTGTACGCGTGTCCTTGCCGGATGAACCGGTTTATCGGGTTGTTTTTGAAAAAACGGCAGGAACGGTCGGGGAGGCTAAGCTGCAAATATTTGTTGAACTTGCAGAAAATGAAATCGTCGGGTTCGGTTCTCAATTCAGCATTCCCGAGGACCATCAGACTTGGCTCGAGAATCAGGATTTGTCAGCCTCCGTGATGACCTGGACGAGCCTTGGAGCAACGTTCGCCATGACCTTATTCGCAATTATATATGCGATCCGTTTCCGCAGGGAGATTGATTTTTCCAGAGGCGTTCTGCTCACTACGGTTTATGTGGCCATTTATGTGATTAATAATATCAATATGTATCCTGCCTTTAAAACGACGGCAGGCCAGACGGATTACGGACCAGGCGCTCTGTTAACGCTGCTGTTTATGAATTTTGTGACCCTTTTGATGGGAGTCTCCCTATACTTCTCCCTCCTGGCCGGCAATGGCATGTGGCAGCGTTCGGGATGGCAGGCATGGCCTAGATGGCGCGACAAGCTTTTTGGTCAAGAAGTGTTAGATGCAATGGGGCGGGGGTATCTGCTTTGCTTGCTCATTTTGGGCATCCAAAACTTGCTGTTCTATATAGCCGAAGCAAAATTCGGCGTATGGGCCGTCAGCGACCCTTCCAACTCGCCCTATAATATGTTAACGCCGGGCGTCTTCCCTCTGCTTGCGTGGGCCGCGGCGATTTCGGAGGAAGCCGCCTTCCGGCTGTTCGGAATTATTTTGTTTAAAAAGCTCGTCCGATCCAATTTTCTTGCCGTTCTCATTCCCAGTGTCATATGGGCGGCAAGCCACACGCAATATGCGATTTACCCGGTTTACACGCGCCTTGCGGAGGTGACGATCCTGGGTATAGTATTCGGTTACGCCTTCCTCAAATATGGCTTCCTCACAGCTGTATTCGCTCACGCTTGCATGGACAGCCTGCTGATGGGATTATCATTGATGACCTTGAACCGAACCGACATGACATTATTAGGCTTACTTTACATCATTCTGCCTGCCTTGATTGGAGCTATAATCGCTTGGCTGCATGAAAAAAGACGAAAGCCCCTTAACCCTGCGGGGCCTCCGCCTCATTCTCGCCTAGGAGCGATTTGAGAATTTCTTTCGCCAGCTTGTCGCCTATACCGAGAGGCCGGAAGTCTTCGACTTTCGCCTCTTTTATTTTTTTCACCGAGCCAAAATGCTTCAGCAGCAGCTTTCTGCGTTTTTCCCCGATCCCGGGAATAGCGTCGAGCTGCGATACGACCATTGATTTCGCCCTCGTCTCGCGATGGAACGTGATGGCATAGCGGTGAACCTCATCCTGGATGCGCTGAAGAAGATAAAATTCCTGGCTGTCGCGCGGCAGCGGCACGATCTCCGGCGGATCTCCAGCCATCAGTTGAGCCGTCTTGTGCTTAGCGTCCTTAACTAATCCGCAAACGGGAACGAACACTCCCAGCTCATTTTCAAGCACATCGATCGCAGCGGAAATTTGCCCTCTTCCACCGTCCACTACGATTAGATCCGGAAAGACGAGATTTTCTTTCAGCACCCGCTCGTAGCGCCTGCGGATGACCTCGCGCATGGTTTCATAGTCGTCCGGGCCTTGTACCGTGCGGATTTTGTATTTGCGGTATTCCTTGCGATCAGGCTTGCCGTCTACAAAAACGACCATGGCCGAGACCGGATTAGAGCCTTGTATGTTGGAATTGTCGAAGGCTTCAATGCGGCGAATCGGTGCTGTGCCAAGCCATCCCCCAAGGTTCTCGACGGCTTTGACGGTACGCTGCTCATCCCGCTCCAGCAGCCGGAACTTCTCGTTCAAGGCGACACGCGCATTATCCTGAGCCATATCCACCATCTGCTTTTTCAGTCCGCGCTGCGGGAAATGAACCTTTACCTTGAGCCACGATTCAAGAGCTTCCTTGACATCCGATTCTTCCGATTCGGATTCCGCGTTCTTTGCCTCTGCCGATGCGTCATCAATCGCTTTCTCCTGCATACCGGGCAGGAAAATTTCCTTCGGAAGCGCCGGATTCTCACTGTACACCTGGGTCACATAAGAGACGAAATCTTCGTACTCGTTGCCGTAATAAGGGAACAACGATACGTGACGCTCGATCAGCTTGCCCTGGCGCATATATTGAATGTGGACGCACATCCAGCCTTTGTCGATCGCATAGCCGAAAACATCCCGGTCTACGGCGTCAATCGTTGTAATTTTCTGCTTCTCCATTACCGCATCAATATGCTGAATATGATCCCGCAGCTCCTTGGCCCGCTCAAAATTCAGCTCTTCCGCGGCAGTAGTCATCTTGACCGTTAGCTCGTCCTTTATTTCTTCATGTCCCCCGTTCAGGAAACGGATGATTTCCTGAACCATTTTCTCGTTCGTTTCGCGCGAAACCTCGTATTCGCAAGGCGCCAGACATTGACCGATGTGGTAATACAGACACACCTTGTCGGGCAGCGTTCTGCATTTGCGCAGCGGATAGAGCCGATCTAGCAGCTTCTTGGTTTGTTGGGCTGCGAAAGCGTTCGGATAGGGGCCAAAGTATTTCCCCTTATCCTTGACCACTTTACGTGTGACCTCAAGCCTAGGATGCTCTTCATGGGTGATTTTGATATACGGAAACGACTTGTCGTCCTTAAGCAGCACGTTATATCGCGGATGATGCTGTTTAATCAAATTGCACTCGAGGATCAATGCCTCAATATTGCTGGATGTGACAATATATTCAAAGTCCCGTATTTCGCTGACAAGCCGCTGCGTCTTGGCGTCATGGCTGCCGCTGAAATACGAGCGGACGCGGTTTTTCAGAACCTTCGCTTTCCCTACATAGATGATGGTGCCTTCTTTATTTTTCATCAAATAACAGCCGGGTTTATCCGGAAGCAGCGCAAGCTTGTTGCGAATCGCTTCCATCCTATGCTCCCGTACCTTCATGTCTTCGTGTTCGGCCACGGTTCATACTCTCCTTTCTCGAAAACAAAAAAGCTCTTTTTCAGCATAGCAGAAAAGGAGCTTTTTCTCACTGTTTTTACAAAGGGAATTATTGATGACGGGCTACCACATTTTTCAAAGCGTCTTTGGATTGGAACCCCACCACTTTGTCCACAGGTTGACCGTCTTTGAACACGATCAAAGTCGGAATACTCATTACGCCGAAACGGGAAGCGGACTCCGGATTGTCATCCACATTCAGCTTCGCAATCTTCAGAGCGTCTACTTCTTTATCCAGCTCTTCAAGCACAGGCGCAATCATCTTGCAAGGCCCGCACCAAGGCGCCCAGAAGTCCACCAGAACGGTTCCTTCTCCTTCAACCTCCGCCTTAAAGCTTTGATCTGTCACATTTACAATTGCCATGGTTCATCCTCCTTTTATTTAAATTGAATTATAAGCATCAAGTAGGAGACTACTGATGTTGGCCGACATGTAAAGTATACCACATTGCGAATCATTTTCAACTGAGGCAGAAGCTGTGAATGGTTGAATCATCACATGCTTTCACTTCTCTTTTACCGAACAAAAGTCTGAATCAAACGATAATTGCCATCACCGACAAGAAGTTTTCACAATTGTCACTTTCGCGACCTTTACAAGTTTCCACGAAGTTGGGTATACTAAGCATAAATCAAGCTGACGATGCACGTTAGGGGGAACAGACATGAGTGATCCGAACCATCCGGAGCTTCACGTGAACGAAGAACCGCGCAATGATTTTATGGATACGGCTGTTGGCTTTGGCGCTTTCTTTGGCGTCCTGCTGCTCATGGGAGTAGTCGCCACAGTTATTCAATTGCTGAAATAAAAGCAGGGTGTAAGCCTCTTCACCTATCAAGGCGGGGAGGTTTTTCTTTATTGTGCCCCAAAACAAAACTATCCTAATATGCTAAAGGGGAGCATTGCCGATGATTCAAGTCACTGCTGTCAGAAAGAAAATGATCGATTTTATCAAACTGACTGAACAAGACCTCCAGCTCTTGCACAGTAAAGAGGCCGAATTTCAGCAGGTGGTCAACGATCTCGTTGACTCGCTCTATGACGATATCATCAAGGAGCCCGAGCTCAAGCGAATTATTGAGGAGCATAGCACTCTGGAACGTCTGAAGGAAACCCAACGATGGTATTTTCTCTCCATGGCCTCCGGAGTCATCGACATGCCCTATATCGAAAGAAGAATTGCAATAGGAAAAATCCATTCGCGCATCGGTTTAACCACAGACTGGTATTTAGGAACTTATCTCAAATATATGGATTTGGCCATTATTCATTTTAGAAAGGTACTGCAGGAAGAGTGGCAAGATGTTACATATGCTTTAAGCAAACTGTTCAACTTCGATTCCCAGCTTGTGTTGGAAGCTTACGAGCAGGATGAAAAAGCCAAAATCCAGCAGCTGGCGGACGAACAAAAACATACATTAGGCACTGTAGGCAAGGCCGTGCAGGAATTGGCAGCTATGATCGTGGAGCTGGGCAGCAGCAGCGAAGCCGTGGCAGACACTGCAATCCAAACAGCCGAATCTCAGGAGAAGGCCGACCGGCGGCTGCAGGAGCTGCAGGAGGAAATTAAGGAAATTGACAAAATGGGCTCGATCATGCAGGAGATCTCTGAGCAGACCCACCTTCTTGGTCTCAATGCCGCAATTGAAGCGGCACGCTCCGGTGAACATGGCAGAGGGTTCGAGGTCGTAGCGAACGAAGTCCGCAAACTTGCCGCCAATTCGAAAACAGCGCTGGAACAAATTAAGAACAGGCTTCACAGCATCACGACCATGCTCAGTCAAGTGAAAAAAGAATCGGAACAAACCTCCCTATATGCCAGAACACAAGCGGCGAGCGCGGAGGAGCTGTCCTCCTTTGTACAAATGGTCGAGAAAGTGACGAACGAGCTGGAGCAGCTCAATAAATAAGCGAGAAGGACGACGGGCCCCTGGGGCCCGTTTTTTGTGTTTTGCTTGATTTAACGATGGTTTATCCTCCACGCTTATTATAGCCGTTCACGACGACCACATTGACGAATGGCGAAATGCGGTCCATAATGCGCTGGCCTTTGAACTCCTCATCCCCGTCTTTATTCGTAAAGCTGAAATGCTTCTCCAGTGCGGACAGCTCGTAATTGGAGGTGAAGAAGGTCGGCTTGCGGTTCATCCGATAATTGAGGATGGCACCGATGACATGATCCCGCAGCCATGGGTTCAAGTTCTCCGCCCCGATGTCATCAAACACCAGGAGGTCCGTCTCCTTCAAAAGGTCGATCGTTTCCTTGATCTTCTGCGGTTCCTGGAACATCCCTTTCAAATCCTCAGCAAAGTCGGGCATATACACAATCGCGCCGGTCATCCCCTCCTTAGCCAGCTGATAGAGCATGTAGCACATGAGAAACGTTTTGCCGGTGCCGAATGACCCGACCAGGTATAATCCCTTCAACTGCAAGCCCTGCTCTGTTGTTTGCTCGATATATGCATTGATCTGATCGACGGCTTTAGCGCGGACAAGATCTTTTTCCAAAATATCCGCATAGGAGTAGCCTTGACTGAACATTCGGCCATCCACATGGAAAGTGCGAATCCGGCTGCTGATGGCATCCTGCGTTTGCTTGGCTATGAATTTCTTGCAGGACACCTTCTCCTCATGGATAAAAGCGCGCTCGCTCGGCATCTCTGCCGTAAGCTTCGTGTAATGTCCGGACATATCGTTCGGACAGCGGTCCAATCCGGGGCATTGGGTGCAGTTGTTATATTCCGTGATGTATTGATAAAGCTTGTTCATATTGATCTTGAGCGTGTAGTCGTCAATCTCGGGATATTTTTGCCTGAACCTCACAATCAGCGGATCGGTAAGCATTCGTTCGACCCGCTCCTCGGCGCTCTGCTTTCTAACAGGATCAGGCAGCGACTTTAACAACTCGGACAAAGACTCCATCTATTCCCACCCCCGTTAGCGCTTATCGATTGAATCTATCATCAAGCTTCTTGGCTCTCTGCCTCATGGCATCGAGCTCCTCATCCGTCAGCTTGGACGTCTGGGCCGTATCCTTAATAATTGGAATATGCGGCTTCTGCTTGGCCCCTTGTCTGCCGCGCGTCGGTGTCCCGCCTCCCGCTTTGGCCGCAGCCGCCTTGGTTGCGGCTTTTTCCTTATAGCGCTGTTTCTCGCGCACATATTCGACGGCCTGCTCATAGGTTGCGATTTGCTTGCCCAGCATATCGGAGGCCACCGCCTCGATCGACGATTTGGCCCAGGATCTTCGGTCGACATGAAGAAAATGGATCAAAACATTGATTACTTCTTCCTTCAGCTTATAATTCAAGTCGATTTTCTCAAAAATATTCAGTACCCCGTCAGGGATGGAGCCCTGGGCAAAAAACTTCTTCAATACAAACGTGTACGGCTCATTGCGCAAAATATAGTTGTACTGGTGGTTCGTACAATCCGCCTGTAAAAGCTGCGGCACCTCCAGATAGTACGCCATCTCAACCGTATTATCCGCCGAATGGCGCCCGGCAGCGTCCTGCTCTTGCGACTCATGCATGCGGGCCAGCATCCGCTCCCGGTCATCCTCGCGCTTTTTCACCTGCCGGTAAAACAAGTTGGCGTTATGCTGCATCAGATCCATCTGCAGGTCGCCGTCTTCCGTGAACACGCCGTCCTCATCCAACAGCCGGCACGTTTCCTGAAGGGTAAGGTTGTATTTCTTGGCCACGATATTAATGGCCGCGATCTGCTCCGGCTTGTACTTGAGGGACTCCACGTGCTCCCGGTTGCCCGCCTCGCGCGGAAAGCGCATAATAATATCGGCGTATTGAAAGCCCTTCGTGCTGACATCCAAGCGTCCCTCTACCTGTTTGGCCGCAGATGCTTCATAAAGAGCCTGCTCGAGCTCGTAATCGATCACTTGAGTGTTCAGTCTGAACAGGTCGTAGAACGGAACCGAAAGGTTTTCCTCATTAGCGTCGTTAAACTCCTCCGGCTCAGGGGCAAGCAGCTCGTCCCGCAGCGCAAGCAGCATAAATTTGCCGACTTTGTCCCGGAGCAGGAGCGTCAAATGCTGGTTGCGGAAAAATTCGTTCGGACCGAGCGGCTCAAACAGCATATAATCATAAATATAATCCTCTTCGGCCGGAAGAAATCGGCGGGTAGTTTGCAATAGCCCGATCGCCTCCAATTTGGAGGTCTGTTCAATCAAAAATTTGCGTCCCCGCTCCCCCTGCTCAAGCTCCAGCGACAGAAACAGCCGGCGCTGCTGCTCAAGGGCAGAATATCCCACCTTCTCCGAGGACAACTGCTGAGAAAGGGTTACATACAGACTGATCGCAAAGCCGCCCACCATCGGCTGGTAGATCAGGTTTAGCATTTTATAATCTAAGCCGCTCAGAGAAAAATCCCGATACACACAAAAGCGGTGATTCTCCGTAAAGTGCAGCATATTCGTCATTCGCATTCGTTTTTAGCCTCATCCCATGGTTTCCGAATCTATCATTCGACAGCTTCTTCCTATTAGTCTACCACAAAAATCGACAGACGAAAAAAAAAAACCTACCTGCTAGGCAGGCTCGGCTTAGTGGATTTCAATGTTTTGTTCATGCTCGTTCCCGTACATCTCAGGGTTGAGCTTGCGCGCGATTTCCAAATCCAGATCTCCCCGTTCCTTGTCCTGGTCCTGCAGGCTTTCGGTCCACAGACGAATCAGGTCGTTCATCCGCACTGCATTCTTGATAGGAATCTGGTGTTTGGCGTCTTTGATGAAATACAAGGAACTGTTCGGCAGCCTGTCATGCAGCAGATGCCCGTATTGGTGAAAGGAAGTATTCTTTTGCCCGTAGATGAGCAGCATCGGATGCTTGATCGCGGGCAGTCTGCGCGTACAGTTATACATGAGGGCGTAATGGTAATATTGATGCATATTGCGAAAGTCGCCTTTTAATGCGCTCCCGTATAAATTATGAAAGGTGAGCCCCATATCGGCATTGCCTACGGATATCGCCGCCGCCAATGGACGCTTCAGCGCGTTCCACTTGGAAACCTGCGAAGCCAACCATATTCTGGCTTGATTATAGTAATCCCTCACTTCCGACATTCCGCTGACCACAATGCCTCCGATAAAACGTTCCGGATACGTCAGCAAGCCTTCAAGCACGATAGAACCGCCTGTGGAGTACCCGCATAGGTATGCTTTTTCTTCTCCCAGAAAATCCAGCAGCTGACGGATGTCCTCAATGACAAGGGGATATGTGATTCTGCGTTCGGATGGCGAGCTTTCGCCATGGCCCCGGATATCAAAGGTAATAACCTTGAACCTGTCCGACAATTGAGCCTTTTGATAGTTGAACGTCTGTGCGGTCAGGAGCGGCGGGTGGATGAATACGATCGGCGTTCCTTTTTTACCGGTAACATGATAGTGAAGATTCGTTCCGTTTACTTCTGCAATGGGCATCCAAGTGGCCTCCGGTAGTGAGAGTAATCGCTCTGTACCCATAGAGTCACCAATTTTGCAGAATGTATGAGAAATCTCTTAGAACATTTTGAACCCGCGTTCCCTCAGAGCCTTAATCGCGCTTCCGCTCAGGACGGCGCCGATCAACCCGCCGATAGCCGGGATGTAATCCGCAAACGTATACTCCGCAATGTTGGAGGCGAGCGAGCCCGAACCCCAGGCCCAATACAGGACCAGCCCGATCACGAGAATGATGTAGCCGTAAATGGGAAACCAGGTCGTTTTCAGCAGCATATTTAGAATAAATCCCAGTCCGAAAAACAGGACCAGCATCAGTACTGTAACGATAAGCAATTGAATCAACGCTTTCATCTCCTTTTCCATCATTGTAAAACATGCGGGAATCCAGGTAAAGTGTACACAATTTGAACTTTTCGGCGTCACTCTTTGTTCATTTGCCCTTTAGGGAGGAATTGGATACAATGAAGAAAAAGTACCCTTGTCACGTAAAAAAAGGAGTGTTCCTGCAATGAGTGAAGCCATACAAACTCTGGAGGGCTGGTATGCCCTGCATGATTTTCGTTTGATTGATTGGACCGCATGGAAGGCGGCATCACCGGAACTGCGCAAGCAGGCGGAAGACGAGCTGTCCGCTTTTTTGCGGCAATGGCAGCAGACTGAAAACGACAAGCACGGCAGTACAGCCGTGTATACAGTCGTCGGCCAGAAAGCCGACTTTATGTTCATGCATCTCCGCGAAACGCTTGAGGATTTAAATGAACTGGAAACCGCTTTTAACAAATCCGCTTTTGCCGCGTTTACGATCCCGGTATATTCCTATGTATCTGTCGTCGAGCTCAGCAGCTATATGGCCAAGCCCGGCACGGATCCAATGCAGGATCCGGAGGTAATTGCCCGTTTGAAGCCGATTTTGCCAAAAGCGAACCACATCTGCTTCTACCCGATGAACAAGCGCCGTGAAGGCAATGACAACTGGTATATGCTTGGCGTGGACGAGCGCAGAACGATGATGCGCAGCCACGGCATGATCGGCCGTACCTATGCGGGTAAAGTGAAGCAGATCATTACCGGGTCCGTCGGCTTCGACGACTGGGAATGGGGCGTTACACTTTTTGCGGACGATGCCCTTCAATTTAAGAAGCTCGTTTATGAAATGCGCTTTGACGAAGTAAGCGCGCGTTACGGGGATTTCGGGGATTTCTATGTAGGCAACCTGCTGGATGGAACCAAGTTCTCGAAAATGCTTGCCGTGTAACGGAGATTCAGAAACATGATCAAAAAAAGGAAGCTCATCCAATCACGGCTGGGCTTCCTTTTTCACATCTAGTCATCGTCATCCTGCAGGGCCGCCAATTCGGCCTCCATCTGTGCCTTGCGGGCCAAATAGTCCTCCGTATCCCGGTCGCGCTGCCGGCTTTTCTCTTTCAACCGCTCGATAGCCGGCAGTATGAGAATATCAATTTCCTTTTGAACGGAGTGAACGAGATCATACCGCTGCTGCGTCTCCAAAAAATGGCCGACATCCATGAGGGCATTGTACCGTTCAAGCTCTTCCCGGGTGAGCAATCCGCGAACCTGTACGCTGCAATGTCTCATCGTGCTACCCCCCGCCTTTTATTGAACTTAGAAGCGACCTTTACGGATAACCAGCGGTATGCCTCCGATGATATAAAGATACCTCATGTCGATGACTTTTTTCATCTTTGCAGCAATGTTGCCTTTCAGCTTACGGGAGCCTACAATTCCAATCGCTTGGCCTTTACCTAAGGAAGCGACAACACCTTTATTGCTGAATTTGAATTCTTTCGGCTGCGAGCCGCGGATCGATGCGATCAGGTTGTAGGCGCACATTTCACCCTGCTGGGTCGCGATCTGGGCGGTTGGCGGAAATGGCCTGCCTTCATCGTTCATCACGATGGAGCAGTCGCCCACCACGTATATATTGTCAAACTGCGGAATGCGCAGATAAGGATCCACTTTAATTCTGCCGCGCATCGTTTCAAAGCCTGCCTCATCAAGCACGTGGTTGCCGCGGATACCTCCTGTCCAAATAACAGTTGCCGCTTTAATGAACTCATCGCCGGCAATGAGCACGCCTTCCGGTGTGCACTCTTTGATAGCCGTGCCGATTTTGAATGTGACGCCTTTGTCGGTAAGCACCTTCATCGCATATTCGACGAGCTCCGGATCAAAGCCCGGGAGCGCTGTCGGCGCCGCTTCGATATTATAAATTTTGACCAGGGATGGCTCTACGTCGAACTCTTTGCAAAGTTCCGGAATGCGGTCGGCTAACTCCCCGATAAACTCAATGCCGGTAAAGCCCGCCCCGCCAATGACGAAGGTAAGATAGTCCGTACGTTCCGGTTCACGCTTATATTTAGCGAACTGGTACTCAATGTGCTCGCGAATGAATCGGACGCTGTTGATACTGCGAATATTCATCGCATGTTCTCTGAGTCCAGGGATTCCGAAGGTTTCAGGCTCCCCGCCCAAACCTACTACTAAGTAGTCGTAAGACAGCGCACCGTCTTCAAGAATGACCTTTTTCTCGTGGGGACGAATTTGCGTAACCGTCGATTTGACAAAATCCACTTTAAACTCGTCGATCAGCTTCAAAATGTTTACGCGTGCATTCTCAGGGTTGTCCGTTCCCGCAGCAGGCATATGCAGGTGAGTTGTGATATAATGGTAGTCGTGCTTATTGACAAGAGTGACCTCCGCCTCATTGTAATTCAATTCTTTCTGCAGACGAATCGCTGTTACTATGCCCCCGTAGCCTGCTCCTAAGATCACGATTTTGGGTATTCGACTCATGTTCTCTCTCACTTCCGTATCTGATTAGTCTTAATGTTCTCAAATCTACATTGTGAAAAAATACACAAGCCGCTTCAAAATAAGTATCGCCACTAGCTTGCGCTAATTAGCGGCAAATTATGTTGTGCCGGCATACGAGCTTTGTCACAATTTAGAACCAAACAATCCTTCTGCAATAATATAATGTTCAATGATAAATATCAAGTGCGATTTTGGTTAAAATATCGCTATATAAGAAGAGCACACATTATTTATCAAACCTATAAGCAATTTAAATACAGAATTCACTATTTATCTGTTTCATTCCTGAAAAGCTGCGATTATAATAAAATAATGACGAAACAATTATGCGAGGAGAGAGTGGATTGAGCATCAAAGAGAATCAAGACGTGGTGGATATTATTATTGTAGGCGGGGGTCCTGCCGGAATGTTTGCCGCTTTTTACGGCGGCATGCGTCAGGCCTCAGTAAAGGTCATTGAAAGCATGCCTCAATTAGGAGGACAGCTTGCTGCTCTGTATCCGGAGAAATACATTTACGATGTTGCCGGGTTTACTAAGGTGACTGCACAGGAGCTCGTAAATAATCTGCTTGAACAGATGAAGCGTTTCCCAATCGATGTGCGATTAGAGGAAAAGGTTAGCCAAGTAAATAAAAAAGAAGAACGGCTATTTGAAGTGGTCACCGACCTGGGTGTCCACTACAGCCGCGCTGTAATCATCGGCGGCGGTGTCGGGGCATTCGAACCTCGCCGTCTGGAACTGCCGGAAGCTGCACAATTTGAAAAGAAGAACTTACATTACTTTGTCGGGGACTTGCATGCGTTCGCGGGCCAAAAGGTGTTGATCAGCGGAGGCGGCGATTCTGCCGTTGACTGGGCGCTTATGCTGGAACCCATTGCCGAAGAAGTGACGTTAATTCACCGCAGGGATAAGTTTAGAGCGCACGAGCATAGCGTAGAAAACCTGATGAAATCCAAAGTTAAAGTAGTGACCCCGACAGAAATCACCAAGCTCCACGGTTCGAACAGGATTGAGAAAGTGACTTTGGCGGATTGCAAATCGGGCGAAGAAACGATTATCGATGTTGATGCCGTAATCGTTAATTTCGGATTTGTTTCCTCGCTCGGACCTATCGCAGAGTGGGGAATTCAAATCGATAACGGATCCATTATTGTCGATTCGCGCATGGAGACAAGCATACCGGGAATTTTTGCAGCAGGAGATATCACTACATATCCAGGCAAATTAAAGCTGATTGCAGTCGGCTTCGGTGAAGCGCCTACGGCGGTCAACAACGCCAAAGTTTATATCGATCCATCGGCCAAGCTATCCCCGGGACACAGCAGCAATATGAAATTCTAAACGATACAGCATTGAATTTGATCCCTGCAGGGCATTCTATACCTATCCCATTTTGCGGCTAGGAGGAATGCCCTTTGTCTTTTTATTGCGCAGTTTGCAACGGTCTGGAGTCTTTGCATGCGGAGTGCCCGAGGTGCATGGCAGCGGCGGAGGATTTCGGCAGGTTTAACGATTACCTGGGTCCTTATTCGCCTTACCGGTCCATAGATGATATTAGCTTAACTAACAGTTATGAGGATGTGCAAAATCACGTTTGCATGCATATGATAGGTTGTTCCGGGTGCGGGGAAACATTTGTATTCGCGGTACAGGAGCTGTTGAATTAGAGAGTGGGAAGAAGTCTTTCAATTAAGAGGAGCGTCTTGTTTCACGAATGCAGCCAGATTAAGTTCTCTTTTCTTGATTTCCGCAAGCAGCAATTCGACAAAATCAGTTTCAAGCTGCAAATCCACTGCTTTGAAGTAGGAGTCGATCAATGTTTCGTCACTAATAAATCTCATCCATCTCACCTTTATTCCTTAAATTTGTAATTATATTATCACGAGGGGCAAAATAGAACAATCGTTCCATTATCCACAGCAAAATGTGAATAACCTGTGGGCAAAATGTTAATAATTGTCGCAAAGTCTCTAATTCTGAGAGGGGATAGTGTGGACAAAGTTATACACATAGTCCGGACTCCTTATATCGATAAAAAAATATAATCACCTAAAAATTTCCTATAAACGATCGATAACCGTTCAAGCTTTTTTTGTCTTTTTCTTCACAAAATTGCAAAACAATTTTAATTCCTATTTAATAAATGGAAGATACAATGAGGGTGAATCATAATAAATGAATAAAAAATCAGGAGTGGATATCCGTGATCGTCTATGATATCGTCGTTAACGGCGAAGTCAAGGAAACCATTAAACCGCACAAAAGCAGATTAAAAGAAATTTATGCCTACATGCTGGAGCAGAGCAAGCTCATGAGGAACAAATACGGAGACAACGTGAAGATTAAAGGGCGGATCGTGTACTAAATCGAATCAGCTTACGACGACGTATGCTCCGCCCTCTTCAAGGAAAAACTATCCTCATCCATGAATTCAATGAATGAGGTGCTCGAATGAAAAGCAAAAGCGAAACCAGCTTTACCCATGTGATCGGCATCATGATCGTGACGGGTATCGTGATCGCCGCCGTTATTTACTTTACGTTGCGTTCATAATTGCAATTAATGAAGAAGCTCCACTGTTTACCCACAGAAAACTGTGTATAAGCTGTGGGTAAATTGTTGATAGCCGGCATGAGTCTGCTGTCTACTAGGGGGAAAGTGTGGACAAGGTTATGCACAATACCTGAAAGCTGCACAGATTCAACAATAAAAAAACCTCCTGAGCTATGTGTACAAAGTCATACACTAGTCCAGAAGGTAGTTTACGGTTACCCTAAATCCTCATTAAACCTCGACTTTATCGTCGCACTTCTCCACTAAACCCTCTTCGTCCTTCACTTTGAAGGAAGAGCCGCAGCCGCAGGACGCTACCGCGTTCGGGTTGTTAATGGTGAATCCCCCGCCCATTCCGGAGTCTTTGAAGTCGATTTCGACGCCGTACAGGTACTTGGCGCTTTCTTCGTCTACGACGACCTTCACGCCGTGGATGGTCATTTCTTTATCGTTGTCCTTTTGGTCATCGTCAAAGCCCATGCCGTAGGAAAAACCGCTGCAGCCTCCAGCCTTGACACCCAGACGCAAAAACAAATTCGGCGTTTCCTCTGCGGACAACATTTCCTTAATCTTCTCGCTTGCGCTTTCACTGATCGAAATCATGCGGATCGACCTCCTATTGAAACGTGAATGCACGAGTTCTAATGAACCGTGTACGTTTTGATTTTGCATTGGCATTGCCTTAACCCTAGTATACTCCTAATCCGATTTTTCCTCAAGGGCATTCGCCGCTCCCGACTTCCAAGTCGAGCCCCTCATCCCATTTTTTGTCGAAATCGCATTAATCTCTTCCGAATGTATTGCCCCTCCCTGACAGTAGGTTTATAATAGTATGGATTGTTTACGTTAAAAGATACCCTTTACAATTTTCTATGATTTTAAATAACCCATTCGACACGGGGAGGAAAAATATGATGAGCGTCGTAATCAGCAACCCTGAAAAACGCATGGCTGAAATTGCCGAAAAGGTGGAGCATGGAGAACGGCTATCCCTGCATGACGGCCTGTTCCTGTACGAATCCGATGATCTGCTGACAATCGGCCAGCTGGCCAACAAAGCGAACCTGCGCAAAAACGGCAAAAAGGTTTTCTTTATTGAGAATATGAGTCTTTACTTCACGAACGTTTGCGAAGCCCATTGCGCATTCTGCCATTTCCGCCGCGATGAGGGTGAAGAAGGCGCGTATACCTTATCTCCAGATGAAATGATCGATTACATCGGCAAGCATTATCACTCGGGGATGAGAGAGTTCCATATTACAGGTGGTCATAATTCCCATGTGTCTTTTGATTATTATGTCAATTCGATCAAAGCGCTGAAGAAGCATTTTCCCGATGTCACCGTTAAGGCGCATACGGCTGCCGAAATCGAATTCTTCTCCCGAATAAGCGGACTCAGCTACAAAGAAGTGCTTCAATCACTTCTCGACGCCGGATTAAGCACGCTGACCGGAGGAGGCGCAGAGATCCTCTCGGAGCGTTACCGGCAAAAAATGGGCGTTGGTAAAGCAACGACAGACCAATGGCTGGAAGTACAGCGCGTCGCGCACTCCCTAGGTATGAAAACTCATGCGACAATGCTCTACGGTTCTATCGAAACGCTCGAAGAGCGGATTCAACACATGATTCATTTGCGCGAGCTGCAGGACGAAACGAACGGATTCATGGTGTTTATTCCGAACGCCGTGCAGCCTGCAAGCGTTAATGCGGGCATCAAGCGCCGTGTAGCTGCTTTCGACGATCTGAAGACCATTGCGATCAGCCGCCTCATGGTTGATAACATTCAGCACATTAAAGCTTATTTCATCAATCTGGGTACTCAGCTCACACAGATCGCGCTTACGTTCGGCGCTTCGGATGCTCATGGAACCATCGTGAAGGAACGGATTTCACACGCTGCAGGGGCTCTTTCTCCGGAAGGGCTGACTCGCGACGAGCTGATTTGGCTTATTAAAGGAGCAGGACGCATCCCGGTCGAACGCGATACTTTTTATAATGAAATTCAAGTGTATTAGTTATAATAACAATTACTTACTGTCAGAAGGGATTCTGGTTACATGAAAAAGTTTGTGATTTTAGGGGGCGGCTATGGCGGTCTTACTATAGCCTTAGAAATGCTGAAAAAAGATTTACCTGAGGATACGGTTATCGTCTTGGTGGACCGGATGCCCTTCCAGGGGTTGAAGACGGAATATTACGCTTTGGCTTCCGGTACGATCGCCGAGACGCAAATCCGCGTTTCATTCCCTATCGATCCCCGCTTAATCATAAAATACGGCGAGGTAACCGCGGTCGATGTGAAGGCCAGGCAGGTGCTATTTGCCGATAACGAGCCGTTGGACTATGACTGGATCGTCATCGGTCTCGGCTGCGTGGATAATTATCACGGCATTCCAGGCGCGGAGCAATATTCTAACAGCATTCAAACCTTCTCACAAACCAGAATGGCGTATCAACGCGTCAATGATGCTGCTCCTTACGGTCAAATAACGATTGTTGGAGGAGGATTGAGCGGTGTTGAAATGGCAGCCGAACTGCGAGAGAGCAGACCGGACGTAAATATTCGCATCTTGGATCGAGGTTCCAGCATATTATCCGCTTTTCCGGGCAAGCTGCAGGAATTCGTCCGTGACTGGATGCTGCATCATGATATTGAATTGAGATCGAACATTTCCCTTAGCCGATTGAACGGCACCGAATTATATAACCAAGATGAACTCATCCGGACGGATGTCACCATATGGACGGCGGGAATCCAACCGAGCCCGGTCGTCCAGTCGTTAGACTTTGACAAAGATAAACAGGGACGTGTCTTGTTAAACGAATTTCATCAAGTTCCTGCACATCCTGAAGTATTTGTCGTCGGCGATTGCGCCAGCCTCCCTTTTTCACCTAGCGCGCAGGCTGCCGAAGCTCAAGGGGAACAGATTGCAGAAGTAATGTTCGCCATTTGGAACGGCGAAACCCCCAGGCTCGGCAAAATCAAGCTCAAAGGGGTTCTCGGTTCGCTCGGTAAAAAATCCGGCTTCGGCATTATGGGCCGCCGTACTGTGATGACGGGGAAAATTGCGCGGGCGCTAAAGAGCGGCGTGCTCTGGATGTCCAAGCGCCATTTCGGATAACCTCATGAGTCGCCCAGGAGATCAAACATCGCTTCGATCTCTATTATTTTCAACTTGATTTTTTCGTACAGCTCATCCGCCGTGATGGCTTCCACAATGTCCCCATTGACCAGCGCATAGGGCACCAGGAAGCATTGTCCGCAATTTCCCAGACAACCGTATTCGATCACATCGTACTCAGGATTTTCTTCCAGCTTTTTCATTACTTGATCAGTACCGTGATGCATATTGCTGGCACAAAATTCGATGATTGGTCTCATGATAAAACTCCACCTTAGTTCCGATAATATACTTGCATGGTTTCGCAATTTTCATTTTTTTCCATAAGTATGCCATTGCGAACCATTTTCATTTTGGACTTATTGTAATATAATAATAAAAGAAAGGAGATGAATCAAATGACCGAACATACTCAAGAAGCAACGATGTACGATGAGGTACTCGAAGTTCTGGATAAGCTCCGCCCTTTCCTTCAGCGCGATGGCGGTGACGTTGAACTCGTAGACGTGAACGACGGGATCGTCAAGCTGAAGCTGATGGGTGCCTGCGGCAGCTGCCCAAGCTCCACCATCACTTTGAAAGCCGGTATAGAGCGGGCTTTGCTGGAAGAAGTGGAAGGCGTACAAGAAGTTATACAAGTGTTCTAGATACGATAGATCGTACAAAGCTTGCCGAAAGGCAGGCTTTTTTTTGTCGGAAATGGGAATAATTCATTTGCGGGTTTGATAACATAAGACAGTACGAAACCATTCAATGATAGGTGGAATTCAAACGATGCTGGAACGATTGCAAAACCAGTTTATGATTGTAAAAAACATTGTAAATGCTCTGCCTCTGCAAGCGCACACGGAAGACGTCAGACAGCTGGACAGCTCGCTGAATCAAATCCTTCTCGAAATGTCGGTATTCGAAGCAAACACCGCCTCCAGTGACGAAATGCGCGACGCTATAGTCAAAATTCGTTCAGCGATCAACCAGATGAGAAGCCGCTTGGATGAGCTGCAAAGCGCCGTTGCTGTCCAGTACCGCAACCATGTGGGCAGCGGAAAGGAATCGTTCGAGGCGCTGTCCGAAGAGGTGCAGGCTAAGGTGAACCCCGCTGCTTTCGAAAGCAAAAGCCTGTTCCATGCACTGGTGAACATGGGCGACGTACTCAGCTTATTCAACAGCAATTTGCTGGACAAGAGCGCCGGGCTTGAACAAGCAAGCCGGGAAACGAAGCCGTCGCATCCCGTTCATATCGCCTCTGCTCCCGACTACGATCGCGATCCCGCTCCGCCTACTTGGAGTCCGTAGATTCCTTCCGCTGCTTTAACACGGGCAGAGATTGAATAGGATCCAGGCCACCGGAAATATCCATAATATTTCCCGTGATGAAATCCGATTCAGGCAAGCATAAGAAAGCGATCACTCGCGCTATATCCTCCCCGGCTCCGGGGCGTCCCACCGGGGTCTCCGGGTCTTTTTCCGACATAACGTCCCGGATTTTCTTTTCTTTGTTGGCGCCGCGAATATCGCCTGGACAGATCATGTTGACGGTGATTCCGGATGCCGCTTCTTCTTCCGCTAACGATTTCGTAAAAGAAACAAGACCGACCTTTGCAGCCGCATAGACCGCGCGGTGTACCCATCCTCTCGCTTCTACGGCATGGCCGAAGCCGAAATGGACGATCCTTCCCCAACGCTTCTCCCGCATCATCGGCAGCACCAAATGGTCAAGCTCCATCACTCCGAGCAGGTTGCCCCGCGTCAAATATTCGATTTCCTCAAACTTATAATCTGCAAAAAGCCTGCGCTCGCGGACGAACGGCCCGGCATTGTTAATCAAAATATCGATGCCGCCAAGCTGCCTGCGAACCTTATCCACCATTCTGATAATATCCTCACGATTCGCAACATCGCCCTGCACGGCTAAGCTTCGGACGCCCAAGCTTTCTATTTCATGAACCAGAGCCGCGGCCTCCCGCTCGCTGTTCACATAGTTGATTACAACGTTGCAGCCCCGCTCCGCTAATGTAAGCGCAGTCATTTTTCCCAGACCTTTGACGCTCCCCGTTATCAGCGCTGTTTTTCGCTCCTGTTCCATGGTCCCCTCCTACTTTTTCTCCATCGTTTCCGACATATAAGTAAAGGCGGCAATCAACGATCGGCACACCCCATCAAAGCCCTGCTGCAGGTCCAATACATTATTCTTCACGTTCTCCACTTGGATACGATCGCCTGGTAAGGCGGGCTCTGCATTCGCCAAGTCATCGAGCATTTCCGAGTTGATCGAGTGAATTTCCATGTTTCGCTGCTTTCTCAGGCGATCTAAGGGAGCTTTATACTCGACTTTCAGACCGAATAGCTGCTGTTCCAGCTTTTCATGAATACGACCGTCATGCATGCGGCGAAGCACGGTAAAGTAGGAAAATCGCGGCTTAACCCATTCTGTTTGCAGCTCAAACCATTCGTTCATCAAATATCCGAGCTTATCGAGAATGGAAAAAATCCGGATAAATCCGTTTTTATAAAAATAAACGAACCTGTGGTACGCATCCAATTCGTCCTGGTTCATCTCATTTACAAAAGCTTTATGGATTTGCTTGACGTAACGTTCGCAGCAGTACTTACTCTGCTCCAGCTCGTCCAATGCATCAATAAAGCCTCTGCTGCGGATGATGAAGCGGTGCAGTTTCAGCTTATTGCCCTTACCGTGCTGAACGGCCTTGTCAAGCGTCAGGATGAATGCCTGAATAGCCTGACCGGCTCGCAGCAGGTGGCCCGAATCTTGCCGTCTGGACTCCCCAAAGAAGATTCGCAGCATCAGCTTCACCCCTTTTTTTCGATGATGGATCTATTGCTTGCTACGGTTTGCCGCGAGGTCTGCATGCGGTCCCGCTGCACCAGATACATAGCTATGAGCACGCCTGCTCCGCCTATGCATTGCGTCCATGTAATGGATTCCCCTATGATCAAATATCCCGCGACCGCAGCCGTAAGCGGCAATAAGTAGCCGTAGGCTGATGATTGAAACGGGCCAAGACGGGCCAAGCTCCAGTTATGAACAGTAAAGCCGACGACCGTCGCAAAAATGGCTGTGTAGCCGAGACTGATCCAACCGACAGATGAAATACGGGCAAAATAAGCGAGATCCGCGTTCCAAAATACAAATGGGAGCAAAGATAAAGCGCCCGCGGTCATTTCAATGGAAATCAAGAGCGTGAGCGGATACTTGAGCACTAGGCGATTCATTCCAATCAAGTAAATCGCGCCCATAAAGCTTCGCAGCAGAAGCAGAATATCGCCGCGCAGCGTGTCGGATCCGAGATGAATCCCGTCAGCGCCTCCGGACACAAGGACAATAACCCCGATAAAGGCGAGCGGGATGCCTACGGCAATCCTCCAAGTAAACTGAACCTGACGGACCGCTAAAGTGAAAATCACGGTGATAATGGGCATAAAGCCTCTGCCCAGCACAGCGCCGTTTGCCGAACTGGAAAACTGCAGGGCATACTGGAGCAGCACCTCCATGCCGAGAGCGTTAAGCACGCCAAGGCAGCAAACTAGCAGAAGATCCTTCCCTTCGATACGCATTCGCTGCGACCGGGAGCGGTAATAAACATAAGTATACGCCCACAGAAAAGGAATGATACTCGAGAAACGCAAGCCGTTAAAAACAACGGGGTCCCATTCTCTCCCCCCGATCTTCAAAGAGGTGATGTTAATCCCCCAAAGAATGTAGACGAGAACGAACCCCAGATGCGGAACAATCTTCGTGATGAGTACCTGATTCACGCCCCGTATTCCTTCCAGCGGCGATCCACCAATTCCACAATATCCTCTCTGGGCTCAAGCTCATCGGGGTACCCCGGCTTCATGCGGGCGTCAATGAGAATCGGCAGCTCATAGGAAATATGATGGCGGTTCATGCGGGCTTCCGCATACATATCGGCAGCGGGATTGAATCGGGTAAAGACGGTCCATAAAAACTTCGTTTGATCCTCTGCTATGTCGGCATCGTCCGCGAGAATGACCAGAGGCCATTCCTTCAGTCGGTCTGCCGATTCGGCTTGGGCAAGCAGACGGGACGGGAGCTCCGGATCTTTTTCGTACGAGGCCCCGGAGACGACCAGGCAGCCGCCGCAATAGACACGAGCCGCGTTGATGCCGGGAATTTGACCGCCGGTATAGGTTTTCTGTAAGGAGCGCTTTGGCTCCCCTACGCCCAGAAGCACAGCTTTACTGCCATGGTTGAGACGGTCTCCCGTGTAGTCGAGCGTATCATGAGATGTATGATTGAATATAAACATATCTGTTTGCGGATCGAAACGTTCCAGAACGGTCTCCAGCAGGAGCGCGAAATTAGCCATATCGACACTCTGATCGGTGACAATGAGAAATTTAGTCAGCGTAAGCTGACCTTCGCCCAGAATGCGGAAGGCGGAGCCGATAGCTTCGCGCTTGTAGCTTTCACGAACGACAGCCGCGGCTAACGGATGGAAGCCTGTCTCTGCGTATGTCCAGAGATCCTTGACTCCCGGCATCGCCATCGGAAACGCCGGCGATAAGAGGCGCTGCAGGAAATCGCCCAGGTAATAATCCTCCTGGCGCGGTTTCCCGACGATGGTAGCCGGATAGATGGCATCCTTGCGGTGCCATACATGATCCACGTTGAACACGGGGAAATCGTGGGTCAACGAATAATAGCCGTAGTGGTCGCCGAAGGGACCCTCAGGGCGTCTCAGATGCGGCGGCACCGTGCCGCAAATGGCGAATTCGGCCTCGGCCACGAGCCGGTGCCCCCCATGCGGGTTCACCGCCATGGGCAGCTTCTGGCCGAGAATGAGCGAAGCGAGCATCATCTCAGGCAGATGCTCGGGAGCAGGCGCGATCGCCGAGGCGATCAGCGCAGGCGGGCCGCCCAGGAATACCGTGACGGGCAGCGCCTGGTTTCGCTTCTCGGCTTCGTGGTAATGGAAGCCGCCGCCTTTGTGGATTTGCCAGTGCATCCCCGTCGTGCGGTCATCATACACCTGCATGCGGTACATGCCAAGGTTATGATGGCCCCCATCGGGATGCTCTGTGTATACGAGCGGCAGCGTGACGAAAGGACCGCCGTCCTCCTGCCAGCAGGTGAGCGCAGGCAGCTCCTTGAGCGGAGCCTCACGGTTGCAAGCGCCGAGTATCGGGGCCTGGCTAGGCGGCACTTGCTTGGTGCCTACCTTCAACAAATCCAGGATCAGGCCTTTCTCCTGCCACAGCGCTTTGGGGGTAGGCGGCATGAGCGTATTAACCGCGTTCAGAATCTGCTTCATGAACTGCTCCGGTTTCGGGCCGAAAGCCAGATCGACCCGCCGTACCGTTCCGAAAAGGTTGGTGACAACGGGAAAAGAACTTCCTTTTACGTTCGTAAACAATAAAGCGGGCCCCTGCTCGTCAATCACTCGCCGGTGAATCTCCGCAAGCTCCAGGTAGGGGTCTACAGGAGCCGAAATTTCTAGCAATTGGTTTTCTTTGCGCAGCGCATCCAGAAACGCGCGAAGGTTCGTAAACACCAGGCAACTTCCCCTTTTCCGGCAATTTCAATTGGTCTAACTTTTATCGTATTGCGTCAGCACGCACAAATAACTTAAAAATCCGAATAAGCAGGCGATGATCACGGCGTGGAACATACCTGCGAGGAGGTAGAACAGCTCATTGCCTATGGACCAGGTCACAATCGCCCCGCTAATCACCTGCAGAATGACGAAGAACAGTGTCCATTTGCTGCCCTGGTATCTTCGATCGAATTCGGAGTACCGCTTCCTGGCAAATAAAAAGAGTACAATGATGCAGATAAATAGCAGCAGCGCCCCGACTCTATGAACGAATACGACGCCCGTTGCCCCGCTGAGCTCCGGCACGAATTCGCCGTTGCAGAGCGGCCAACCGGAGCAGCCGCCCGATGACTCCGTATGCCGGACGAAGGCGCCTAAGTAGACAATGGCATACGTGTATATCGTCGTAAACCAGACCAGACCCCGGAAAGCTTTCTGACTGCTTGAGTCTTGTGGCTGAAGCAACTGATTTTCAGCGTTTACATCTTTCGCAGACGCCCCGTATTCCCCCCATTTGGTAAAAGAAAGCGCAAGCAGCAGCGTTAAAGCAAACGCAAGCAGCGACAAGCCGAAATGCAGTGCAAGCACTGAAGAAGACTGCGGCCAGACGACTGCGAATGCACCCATGACAGCCTGAATCAGCGTAAAAAAGACAGCACCCAGAGCAAAAAACAAGGAGTCTTTTCGTTTGATTTTCATAATGACGAGCACTGTTGTGGCGAGGAGCAGCAGCGTGACCACTCCAACCACCAGACGGTGGCTGTATTCGATAAAAGACGAGATGGTATATGCCGGCAGAAACTTGCCGTTGCAAAGCGGCCAATCGTCCCCGCAGCCTTGGCCGGACTCTGTTTTCGTGACAAGTGCACCCATTATAAGTATAAGAAACATGCCGAAGCATGTCCAATATGCCATTTTTTTAATTGTTTTTTGCATCCCGGCACCTACTTCTATGTTGTGGATGTTCCTCAAAACATACCAGTTACATTATAGCTGTAAAACGGAGTCAAATCCATTCGCAATTGTTACAAAGCTTTGAAACCAGAGAGCGGCCTATCGATGGACCCGCTTCCGAGCCTCGCGGAAAGATAGGGCTGTCCAGAAAAAAACGCCAAGGCCATTAAGGTCTTAGCGGTTTTCGTACTGACTATAAGGTTACTTCTTTGCTGCCGCGTTGGCGACTTCGACGACACGGTCCATGAATTGCTCAATTTCCTCTCGTGTTTTGCGCAGCTTGCTGACGAAGCGAACGAGCTCCTGCCCCTGGTGGAATGCCACGAAGCTGGGGATACCGAGGATATTCAATTTCTCGCACAAGTCCGGCACTTCATCCCGATCCAATTCAATGAACGTGATTCGATCGGCATATGTGTTCACTACATCCGGCATGAACGGCTCGATATAGTGGCAGTCTTTGCACCAGGTTGCTTTGAAGACGGCAACCGTTGTTTGAGGCTGGGAAATGATGGCTTGAAACTCCTGCTCGGTTGATACTTTCTTCATTGCTGTCACCTCTTCTTTCCGGAATTTACTCACTTATAGCATGTGCAAAATAGGATGTCAATAGTTAGATAAAAGCATCAAATAATAGTTTACAGTAAAAGTAAATAGTGATATCATAAAAATATCAATTAGATATGAAAAAAATCAGACAAAAGGAGAATCCTCTATGAAAGAACAAAAAGCTTGGTCGATCAATGGGTTTATCGGTTTACTCTGTTTACTGGCTGCGGCAGCAATCGGCATTTATTTGTTCGTTCAAGAAATCGTTCCGATTGGAATCGTTCTGGTCGTCTTATCGATCATCATATTCAGCAGCTCAATCACCGTCGTACAGCCGAACGAGGCTGTGGTAATTACCTTTTTCGGGCGCTACTTGGGCACGATCCGCGAGAGCGGCTTTTGGATGGTGATTCCGTTCTCTTTACGCAAAAAAATATCGCTGCGCGTGCGCAATTTTAACAGCGTTAAGCTGAAAGTCAACGACATTGAAGGAAATCCGATCGAAATCGCCGCTGTGGTCGTGTTCAAGGTTGTGGATTCCTATAAAGCGCTGTTCGAGGTGGACAGCTACGACAAGTTCGTGGAGATTCAAAGCGAAACCGCACTGCGGCACGTCGCCAGCAAATACCCGTACGACCGTTTTGAAGGGGACGGATACTCCCTCCGCGGCAACGCCGATGAGGTTGCGGCGGAGCTCAGCAGCGAGCTGCAGCAGCGGTTATCCGTTGCCGGTGTGGAGGTGCTTGAGTCGCGCCTGACACACCTGGCTTATTCCACCGAAATCGCCAGCTCCATGCTTCAGCGTCAACAGGCCGCAGCCATTTTGGCTGCTCGTCAGACGATCGTAGAAGGCGCTGTCGGTATGGTGCAGATGGCGATCAACAAGTTAGAGGCACAAGGCTTGCAGCTTGATGAAGAGAGAAAAGCGGCGATGATCAATAATCTGATGGTAGCCATCGTGTCGGATCGCTCGGCCAGCCCGGTGATCAACACCGGCACGTTGTACTAAAGCCATGGCTGCCAAGAAAAACTTCCCCCTCCGGCTCGACCCGAAGCTATATGAGGCTCTGGAGCGGTGGGCGGAAGATGAACTGCGCAGCGTCAACGGCCATATCGAATATTTGCTGCGCGAGTCGCTTCTACGAGCCGGGCGCTTGCCGGGATTGCGTTCATCGCCGAATTCCGATGCAGCACGCGACCCTGCGGATTCATCCAAAAACGAAGAAACAATTTAACGCAGCTTCTAACGTCCCAAAGAGAAAAAGCAGCCGACTGGGCAATTCCCAAGTCTTGCTGCTTTTTTTTTGCTTTAATTATTCTCTAGTAATACTGATCGTTCTTGTATTGATGAAAAAGAGCCCATAAACAGCTGATTAATCGGGCAGGCTAACGATACATCATAAGGGGGAACGCGAATGTCCGGACCTCAAGGGAAAAACAAATGGGGAGGCATTATCAGCAGGCTGGGCCAAATTCCCGGAGACCTTCTTCAAATGCTGAAGGTAAAAGCGGATACATTGATTTATTCCGCCAAACAAGCGAAGACGGCCCAAAGCTTACCGCTTTCCTCCATAGCGATCCTCAGGCTGGAAGCATCATTGAAAAGTCAGCTGTATGCACCGGCAGCTTCAGCTGCAAGCTTGATTCATGGCGACGAGATTCTCCTTGAACGGATTCTAACCCAAACGGATCGGGACAACCGGAACAATGTTACCCGCACACAAGCTTATTGGGAGCTCTACTCGGAACTGCCTGAGCTTCACTGGGCTCTGCTTGCCCATATGGTTTCGCGCAATGGCGGTTGGACCATGACCGACCTGAAGGGCGATCTGCTTCCCCGGCTCCTGAGCTGTCGTCAAACCGAAGACTTGTTCCTTTTTTTGGAAAGGGCCAACGGGCTCATCTTCCGCGATGCATTCCCCCAATTGCTGCTTTACAAGGAAAGCAAGCGGATCGGACGGCCGCTTTTTCATTTGCTGCCCCGGTTTTCCGTATCACGATGGATGGAGCCCGTATGGAACCAGTTCTGGGACACAAAGGATTCCGTCCTGCTAACGGTTTCCCTCATCATCAATGAGCAGAACTATATCGAAAAGCGGATCATCCAGAATCTTGTTTATAAAAAATCGGTGCTTGATACATTGATGTTTAAAGCCCAATCGCTGCTGCAATTGAATCAGGTAGTTTTCCCTTTTCAGCAGGAGCGGCTTAACTCTCGTTTGGCGGGCCTTATTCTGGAGGATTTCTCCGACTTGGATGAGCGTATCGAATTTGGAAAAAAGCTCTATGCCATCCTTTTTGGCCTTCCGGACGTGCATCGCGGCGTGCTGCAGTTCGCCAGGCGGACGCCGCACACCGGCTCAAGGGCCGATTATAGGCCTGATCTGTTTGCTTGCATACGAAAAGCCCCTCACGAAACGAAGTTTCAGGAGAGGCTTGACGGCTGCAAGCTGAATAATGGAGCAGAACCGTTCTACAGCCCGCGATTAGCGCAAGCGTGGAAGGACCGCAGAATGGATGCCATAGAGCCCGGGGATTGGTTTCATAACCTGAAGGTACTGCAGCATGTTCGCCCGATTCCCGTGCCCTTTTTGTTTGAGATGACAGGAGAATACTGCCTGGGATTGAATAAAATCGAGCTGGCGATATTAGCGGGCGAGACATTAAGGTAAGTTCCCTCAAGTTGATTTTCACCGCGCACGGCTGTCCGATTTTATACCTTTCGACCGATCAAACGTCCCGCCCTTGCAATCAGTTTTTGCAGCGGCGCGGGTAAGTTTTTGACGTCTTCCTTTGTCACGACTCGCGATGCCATCAGCAGCAGCGGATAGAGCGCCAGTACCACACTGCCGACCACCGCGGCGTTAATCCCCTCATTGATCCGATCAATTGCAAAAGGATGCACATAATTATGAGTAGCCTTCTCCAGAAAGAAGCCTGCCAGCACAATGATGAGGGTCGAAGAAAGCAGCCCTGCCCATCGTTTTCCAAGGATGGTATACCTGATCTCTTTGCGCAGTGCATGGAGATTCAGCCAAGACATCACGACAAAACATAAGGCCGTCGCGAATATGATCCCATATATTCCGAGCCAAGGCGACAGCAGCCAGCTGCCGAGCAGCTTGACCATAATTCCCGCGGCGACATGCAGCATGAGCGGCTTCATCCGCCCCATCCCCATCAGCACCGCGCCGGACGTTTGCATGATGATTTGAAACATAGCGCTTAGCGTGAGCCATGCAATCATTCGCGGCCCGTTTTCGTAACCAAACTCGGTCTGTTCATAACCGAAGATAAAACCGTCCAGCGGTCGTGCGGCGAGACAAATCATCAGCACAATAGGCAAACCGGTTAAAATCGAAAGCTGCAGCACGCGTGACGTTTGCCGCCGCACCTGCTCCAAATCCCGGCGTGAATAAGCGGAGGATATAATCGGCACCACCGACTGGCTCAGCGCAATCGCCAGTATGATCGGCAAGCCGGCTAACGATTGCGCTCTTCCGCCAAGTATACCGATCAGCTCCAGTGATTGCTCGTAGTCTAATTGATGCTTAAGCAGCGGAATAATGGTGGATGAATCAATGTTATAAATGAGTGTGACCGTCATCGAGAAAATGACGATCGGAATTGAAAGCTTCAGAAGGCTGGCGTAAATTTGACGATAGCTCATCATACCCGCATGCGCCTCAACACCTGAAGCGGATGCGGCGATTTCGCTCCTGGCGTTTGCCAGCCCATCCGGCGACGGAAGCCCGGCGTCCTCTTTGCGCAGCTTCAAGGCAAAATACGCCATGACCGCAAGCGCAGCCAGGCCGCCAGCTACCCCGCCGAACGAAGCTCCCGCTGCCGCCCACTCGGTGCTTACGCTTAACAGCGCATAAGCCAGTCCCACCGCTGTAATTAAACGGAAAATTTGTTCCACGACCTGGGAAATGCCGTTCGGCATCATCCTTTGACGCCCTTGGAAATATCCTCTCATTATCGCAATCAGCGGGAAAAAGAGCAGGGCCGGTGCAATCGCCCGAGTCGCAAGCGTAGCACGCGGATCTCCGGAAATGCTTTCTGCATAAAAGGGTGCAAGCGCGTAGAGCAGCAACGTCATTACCACACCGGCAACAATCGCAAATATGATGGCCGATCGATAGATACGGTTCGCTTCGGCATGCCTGCCAAGCGCGGTTTTTTCCGAAATGAGCTTGCTTAACGCGCTTGGAATTCCCGCCGTTGCAACAACCAGCAGAACCGAATATAGATTAAACGCGATGATGTAGCTGCCCATGCCTTTGTCGCCCAGGAGGTGTACGAGCGGGATTTTTTGAAATACGCCGAGAAAGCGCGCCACCAAGGCCGCAACCGTTAAAATAATGGTTCCTCTGACTAACGAATCCTTAGACAATGATCCTTCCTTCTTCCCATACGTTACCCTTTTATTGGTTCCAGCGGCTTGTGGTTTCCGTAAACAGGATTGGCTCCTCGAGCGTTAGCCGCCCACTTGATCCCGTTGGAAATAACCTTCAATACATGTTTATCGTAATAAGTTGGGTGAGTTTCGTGTCCCGGGCGGAAGTAGAACACCTTGCCGTTGCCCCGGTGATAGGTGCAGCCGCTGCGGAATAGTTCCCCGCCTTCGAACCAGCTGATGAGAACCAGTTCGTCCGGATCCGGAATGTCGAAGTGCTCGCCGTACATTTCCTCATGTTCCAACTCGAAATACTCGCCCAATCCTTCAGTTATCGGATGCGCAGGATTGACGATCCAGATTCTTTCCTTTTCGCCCGCTTCTCTCCATTTCAAGTCGCAGGATGTGCCCATCAGCTTCTTGAAAATTTTGGAGAAATGGCCGGAGTGCAGCACGATTAGCCCCATGCCTTTCAAAACTCGCTCATGCACGCGGTTGATCACTTCATCGGCAACCTTGTCATGCCCCATATGCCCCCACCAGATCAACACGTCCGTGTGGTTCAACACGTCTTCGGTCAATCCGTGTTCGGGCTCCTGTAAAGTGGCCGTGCGAACCTCAATCCCCGGAGCGGCGATCCCTTCCGCAATTGCGGTGTGGATGCCTTTGGGGTAGATTTCCTGCACGGTCTTATTCGATTGCTCATGCAAGTTTTCGTTCCAGACCGTAACTCGAATCATCGCTTTTTTCCTCCTATCGGATGTAGACATTAATGAGCAACAATCCAGATGATAAACAGCACAATCATCGCGAGCTGAAGCACAATTTTGACGATGACGCTAGAGAAAAAACCGAGCAAAGAGCCAATGCCGACTTTCAGCGCCTGTCTCCAGTTAGTTCCGGACGCACATTCGCCGATCACAGCCCCCAAAAACGGGCCGATGATAATGCCAAATGCAGGAATCACAAAGGGACCGATCAAGAGGCCGATAGTGCTGCCGATCACGGAAGCACGGGAACCGCCGAACTTTTTGGCGCCAAGCGCGCTGACCGCATAGTCCGCCACGATAATTGTGATCACGATCACGGTCTGAATCAGCCAAAACCAAAGACCGAAAGGCTCGAATTCAATCAGCCACCCGTAAATAAAGAAGGCCCCGTAAATCGCAAGCACACCGGGAAGAACGGGATATACCGCGCCCAGCATACCGACAATAAATAGGATCAACACAAGGGTCCAACCTAGAATGAGCATATGCACACTCTCCTATGACAGCATCCACTAATCGTTTCGGAGCACATATTTTCTGATGATTTCCGCTACCCCATGCTCATCGTTTGTCAGCGTCACAATGTCCGCAATTCGCTTGACTTTTTCTTGAGCATTTCCCATCGCCACACCGAGTCCCGCAGCCTGGATCATTGTAATGTCATTTTCGCTGTCGCCCATGGCGATGACTTCAGACATTTGAATGCCGAGAAGCTCGCAAACCTGTTCAATACCGCTCACTTTGCTAATTCCCTTAGGATTGATTTCAATGTTGAGCGGGTGAGAGTTGGCAATTTCCAGGACACCCCAGCTGTCGAGTGTGACGCGAATTTCCTGTAAGGCTGCCTCGTCCTCTGTATAATAACCGAATTTGAGCCATTGAATGCCATCTATCTGTTCCGTCCACTGTTCTTTGTTAAAGAGTCCCTCCACCGCATAAGCCCAGAACCACGTGTTATACTTTACCGCAATCTCGTGCATTTGCCGGATTAAATCAGTGGGAAGCAGCTTCCGCATCAGCAGGTCACCCGGCGATTTCCAAACTTCGCCGCCGTTGACCGATACGATCGGTGTTTGCAGACCCAGTTCTTTTGCATAGGGAAGCACGCTCTGTATACCGCGGCCGGTGGAAAAAATTACGGTGACGCCCGCCTCCAAAGCTGCACAAATCGCTTCGCGATTCAGTGCGGATATCTCTTTCTCCTCATTAAGCAAAGTGCCGTCCATGTCAAGGGCGACTAGCTTATAGCGTGACATACGTCTCCTCCTGTCGGATATCGGCAATCCCAATACGAGAGCCGGGGAAACCCTGGTATCGCTGAGGACCAATCGGTTTCTCCATAAACTTCGCGGGATGCCAATGAAGTTTTTTTAAAAAGCAAGGACTGACTTCCTGGGTAGTTCCTCCATGTAAGTGACGTGCCACAAGGCGAACATATAGATCGTCCAAATGCGTCGGGAGTAGTCTCCCTGACCGCTTTGATGCTTGCGGACCATCTGCTCGACGATCTCCATATTCATGTAATCCTCGATGCCGCTCGCTTTCATCTGCTCCAGCAGCGTGCCGCCTAACGGACCTTTCAGCCAATCGCGCAGCGGTACCGGGAAGCCAAGCTTTGGCCGGTTCAGAATGAAATCGGGAATGATGCCCCCCATCGCTTTGCGGAAAATATATTTTGTCGTGCCATTAGCCACACGGTATTTGGCCGGAATGCGGCGAGCCACTTCAAACAGCTCCTTGTCCAGAAACGGTACCCGCAGCTCCAGGGAATGAGCCATCGTCATCTTGTCGGCTTTCATGAGAATGTCTCCGGGCAGCCACAGATTCATGTCGATGTACTGCATGCGCGTGACCGGATCGAGATGACGGGTTTTTTTATAAAACTCGGCCGCAATCTGCTGCGGATTCTTGTACATTTTCAGAATCTCGCTATCCAGACGCAGCACTTCCGCTTTCATGTCTTCGGTAAAAATTTTAGCGTTTCCCAAAAAGCGCTCCTCCAACGGAGTCGTTCCTCGGATCAGGTAGTTTCGTCCAGTAATGCCTGCAGGCAGCATGCGAGCGAAGCGATGCAGCATACGGCGAAGCGGCAGCGGCAGACGCTCGATCGGACTTAACGATAACGGCTCCCGGTAAATCCGGTACCCTCCGAACAGCTCATCAGCCCCTTCTCCGGAAAGAACAACCGTGACATGCTCTTTCGCCAGCTGAGCCACATGGTAGAGAGCAATTGCAGATGGATCCGCTACCGGCTCATCCTGATGCCAAACCGCCTTAGGCAGCGTATCTATAAATTCGTCGCGCGTAATGATTTTAGCATAATGCTCCGTTCCAAGCGCATCAGCAGTTTGTTTGGCAATCGTCGTCTCGTTGTTCGGCCCTTCGAACCCGACAGAGAACGTACGGATCGGTTCAATCGATCTCATATGCGTGGCGATCGCAGTCGAATCGATCCCGCTTGAGAGGAAACAGCCGCGCTCGACATCGCTGACCATATGATGTACGACAGAATCCTTCAGCGTCTCGCGGATTTGCTCGACATACTCCTCGAACGGTCTGTCCACGGGATCGAACATCGGATCCCAGTAGCGGTGGATGGAAAACTTTCCGTCCCAGCTAACCTTCACATAATGAGCCGGAGGCAGCTTTTGAATGCCGTGGAACATCGTGTAAGGTTCAGGCACGTATTGGAAGGTCAAATAATTCAACAGGCTGTCGGTATGGATCAGCCGGTTCATGCCATCGGCGGCAAGCAAGCTTTTGATCTCGGAGCCGAACAGAAACTGGCGATCGGTCGCGTGATAATAGAACGGCTTAATGCCGAAATGATCTCTTGCGCCGAACAGCTGCTTCTTCCTTTTATCCCAAATCACAAAACCGAACATGCCGCGCAGATGCTTGACGCATTCTTCCCCGTATTCCTCGTAGAGGTGAACAATGACCTCCGTATCGCTATGGGTGCGGAACTGATGGCCTCGATCGATCAGCATACCGCGCAGTGATTTATAATTATATATTTCTCCGTTAAAAACGATCCAGACGGATTCATCCTCGTTACAAAGCGGTTGATGCCCTTCCTGAATATCAATGATGGATAATCGCCGAAAGCCCAAACCGATCCGGTTGTCTGTCAAAAACCCGGAATCGTTGGGTCCCCGGTGATGAATCACATCCGTCATCTGCTGCAGCATCGAAATCGCGGGTTCTCGATCCTCAAAGTAAACTACACCGGTGATACCGCACATCGTGACTTGCACCTCCACACAATCGTCAAAAATCAGTCGGTCCTGCTCGATACATTAGTATAGCACACCATGAGCGCGGACTGGAAATGAAAAAGCATAGTCCAGTGCAGCCGGCGCCCTCTGCTTGCCCGCACAGAGCAAAAATCCCTGCCTCTATCAAGGAGGCCAAATATCTCGCCTCCTGCGGCAAGGCAGGGATAAACATAATATTACCAAGGCTTCTTGCCGCCCGCGCTCAAAGAGCCCCCGGTGGCAGCGTCATACGCTTGAAAAATCTTAGCAGCAATCGGCGATGCTCCGTATCTTCCGAAGCCTCCCTCCGGTACAACTACCGCAACGGCCAGCTTTGGAGCTTCCGCAGGGGCAAAAGCGATGAATACGGAGTTGTCGACGGAGCCGCCCGGCACATCCTGCGTAGAGGTGCCTGTTTTGCGCGCCACGTTGTAGGGTAGTTCTTCTATGCCCTCGGCGGCGCTCTTCATCCCTCTAATGACTGCGTCCCAATCCCTATCGGAGAATTTAGCTTCATTGAGGACCTCCGGTTGGATAGTTTCAATCACTTCACCCTCATAGTTTCTAATGCTCTCGACAAACAGCGGTTTCATCCGCTTGCCGCGGCTGGCCAAGGTGGCGGCATACTGAGCCAACTGTAATGTGGTGTATTTCTCGTTCTGGCCCCAAGAGGCGTATACCATGGCGGATTGATAGCTGTCATTTTCCGCGTTCTTGATGAAATCATTCGAACCGGTGTATTCATTCGGCAATCCGCTTCCCGTTTTTACGCCAAGCCCGAATTGCGCCAAATACTCGGCCCACTTCATGGTGACATTCGGATTTTCTCCGCCATACTTTCCATAGAATGGAATACCGATCATAGCGGACATATAAGTATTGGACGAATTTTCAATGGCTGTAGTCGCATTCAGGGCCCCGTATGCATGCTTATCGGAATTCGTGATGGTTGCGGAATTATTTCTGCCGAAGCTAAAAGATCCCGTATCGTAATAAGTGTCATAAGGCCCGAAGAACTTCTCGTTCAATCCGATCAACACGGTCAACGGTTTAATCGTGGAACCCATGAACACTAAGGAATTAGGATGCTTCGCCAGCTCTTTGGCCGGGTAATTCGGATAAGCCGTTGTGATCGTGCCGTTGTTGATGAACGGCATGATCTTCTGGTAATCATCATTCGAGATGCCGCCGGTCCACAGATTGCTGTTGTAATCCGGCATGCTCGCCATCGCTACCACTTTGCCCGTATCCACTTCCATGGCGACTGCATAGCCCGACCTGGCATTAACCCCATATTTAGCATAAGGATTATTTCTGGCCTCGCTGGATTGCAGCCAATTCAAATGCTCGGTAATAGCATTTTCCGTAGTCACCTGCACATCTTTATTAATCGTTAGAAACAGGTTGTTTCCTTTTTTGGGAGGGGTTACGGTAACCCGGCCGATGATTTTCTGCGCGGCATTGACCGGATACGTCTTGTAGCCGTTTTGTCCGCGAAGGGCATCCTGATACATTCTTTCGATCCCGTCAAAACCGACATCCTCAGAGTTCAGATAGTTCTGGGCATTTTCGTTGCCCTTGTACATGTCCTGAGCGGTTTTCGTCGAGTAGGATCGCAAGTAGCCGATCAGCTGCGCCGCAATCGTAGTGTTATCCTCCGTCTTCTCATACGTGCGGATGCTTTCCTCCGTGACCTCGAGCCACTTGAACTCATCGCGGTGCTCTAACAGATACGCCACTTCATCCTTGGACAAATCCGCTTTAATACGGCGGGGAACCGAATAGTAGCTGGGATCCTTCACTTTTTCTTTATGGATATCGTAGCCCAGGTCCATGGCAAGCACGATATCTGCAGCCGTCAGTTTTTTCTGATCCTTGGCCCCGTAATTATCGAACACTTCAGCCAGCCTTGTCGCAAGCTCGATCACTTCGTCCTTGTTCTGCTGACCGGGCTCAATGCGGAAAAACAACGACTGTACCGGAATCGTATACGCAAGCGGCACTCCCTTGTTGTCATAAATATTGCCGCGGATCGGGGCGATCTTCGTCTCTCTGTTTGTGGTCAGATTTTCCTGGGCTGCAAGCTCCTTGCCTTCGACAAATTGCAGTATCGCTAAACGAACGATAAGGACAGAAAACAGAATAAACGTGCAAAAAAAGAACAGGTTGATCCGAAACGAGAAATGGCGCCGTTTGTTCAGCTCCTGCTTCTGCGGATCATCCATATGCAAGGAATGCTTCATCGTTATACCCATTCCTTTCGCTTCGCTCAAGGCACAAAACGGAATGAAATCCGTTACCTTGAGCGATTTTTTTTGTATTCTTAAGTCACAGGGA
>LNAP01000372.1_pt1 | contig 58077 bp, 59 predicted proteins | sample 602601 | NCBI WGS metagenome assembly LNAP01 (sample SAMN02440304, study PRJNA202911) | soil metagenome | biome: Subtropical and temperate rainforests or woodlands; isolation source: soil samples (1 kg each in a 20% v/v slurry with milli Q water) were... ...
CTGTCTTCTTTCGACATGCAGTAAAGCCCTCGGTATCCAGTGAATGGCCCGGTGCAACTGCGCCAGGCAAAAGCGGCGTGCATTGTGCCCGAAAAAGGGGGTTTAAGCCAAGGGGTTCTAACTGAGGACGACCCATCTCTGGTTAATCAGCAATTCGATGGGGCGATATTGGGTCTTGTAATTCATTTTTTTGCAGTTTTTGATCCAGTAGCCCAAGTACACCGCTTCCAGCCCGAGGCGCCGGGCTTCGTTGATCTGCCAGAGGATGGCAAAACGCCCCAGACTGCGCCGTTCTTCGTCGGGCTCATAGAAGGTGTACACCGCCGAAAGCCCGTTGGGCAGCAGGTCTGTGACGGCGATGGCCACCAGTCGCCCTTCGAGGCGGAACTCATAGAAGCGGGAAAAGGGCAGGTCGCGGACCAGAAAGGTCGAAAACTGATCACGACTGGGCGGGTACATGTCGCCGTCGGCGTGGCGCTGCTCGATGTAGCGCTGGTAAAGATCGAAATACTCCTCGCTGAACTGCGGCTTGGCTGGCCGGACCTGCAGGTCGGCGTTGCGCTTGAAAATCCGCTTCTGCTGGCGATTGGGTACAAACTGAGCCACGGGAATGCGCGCCGGAACGCACGCATTGCAATGTTGGCAATGGGGCCGGTAGAGATGATCGCCGCTGCGACGGAAGCCCATCTCCGACAGATCTGCGTAGACATGCACATCCATGGGCTGGCTAGGGTCGAGGAACAGCGTCGTGGCCTGCTCCTCGGGCAGGTAACTGCAAGAGTGGGGTTGAGTGGCATAGAACTTCAAGCGCGCCAACTCGGTCATGATCAACCCTCGGGAGTAAGCTTTGGATTAAGTGTAAGCCAGGAGCGCCATTGTCGCTCAGCAAACCCAGGTTGCGTGGTTGGGCTGGTCCAGATGCGCCTTGAGGTAGCCGGCAAACTCAGCCCTTGGGATCGACCGGGCGCCGAGGCTGTGCAGGTGTTCGGTGGGCATTTGGCAGTCGATCAGCACGAAACCGGCCGCTTTGAGATGTTGGACCAGGGTGGCGAAGCCGAATTTCGAGGCGTTATCGGCCCGACTGAACATGGACTCGCCAAAAAACAGCTGCCCCATGGCCAGGCCATACAGGCCGCCCACCAATATACCCTGGTCCCATACCTCCACTGAATGGGCGAAACCGCGTCGATGCAGCTCCAGATAGGCGGTTTGCATGGCCTCGGTGATCCAGGTGCCGTCAGCATAGTCCCGGGGCGCGGCGCAGGCCTCGATGACAGCGGCAAAGTCCTTGTCGAACGTCACGGCATAGCGTTGCTTGCGCAGGAGCTTGCCGAGGCTGCGCGATACATGCAGTTCGTCGGGAAACAATACGGTGCGTGGATCCGGTGACCACCACAAGATCGGCTGGCCTTCGGAGAACCACGGGAAACAGCCGTGGCGATAGGCCCGGATCAGCCGATCGGCGGACAGGTCGCCACCGGCGGCCAGCAAGCCATTGGGGTCGCTCAAGGCTTTGGCCAGTGGCGGAAAATCGAACGTGTTGCGTTGTAGCCAAGTCAGCATGGTCATCCGGGCGCGCAGAAGGGGAGGGCGGGTCTTGTGCGCAGACAAGAGCCCGCCTAAAGGTTAACCGTCAAGCCACCGGAATGTCATCGAGATACTTCTCGGCGTCGAGTGCGGCCATGCAACCGGCGCCGGCCGACGTAATGGCTTGTCGATACACGTGATCGGCCACGTCGCCGGCGGCGAACACGCCTTCGATATCGGTTGCAGTGGCATTGCCCTCGCTGCCGCCGCGGACGATCAGGTAGCCGTCGCGCATTGTCAGTTGGCCCTGGAACAGCTCGGTGTTGGGTTGATGGCCGATAGCGATAAACACGCCGGCCAGGGACAAGGTGCTGGTCTGGCCGGTCTCACTTTGGCGCAGACGCGCGCCGGTGACGCCGCTTGCATCGCCCAGCACTTCATCCAGATTCTGCTTCCAGTGCAGCTTCACATTGCCGTTGCGGGCTTTTTCGAACAGCTTGTCCTGCAGTATTTTCTCTGCGCGCAGTTTGTCCCGGCGGTGAATCAGGTGTACCTCACGGGCGATGTTGGACAGGTACAAAGCCTCCTCAACCGCCGTATTACCACCGCCGACCACCGCCACTACCTGATTGCGGTAAAAGAATCCGTCGCAGGTTGCACAGGCGGAAACGCCCCTGCCGGCGAAGGTCTGCTCTGAGGCCAGGCCCAGGTATTGGGCTGAAGCGCCAGTGGCGATAATCAGCGCGTCGCAGGTGTAGGTGCCGCTGTCGCCGATGAGTTCGAAAGGGCGCTGTTGCAACTTGGCGGTGTGGATATGGTCGTAGACGATCTGCGTGTCGAAGCGTTCGGCGTGGCGTTGCATGCGTTCCATCAGCACTGGACCGGTCAAACCCTCGACATCGCCGGGCCAATTGTCGACTTCGACAGTGGTGGTGAGCTGGCCACCGGCCTGCAGGCCAGTAATGACAACGGGTTTGAGGTTGGCACGGGCGGCATAGACAGCGGCGCTGTATCCCGCAGGGCCGGAACCGAGAATGATCAGGCGTGAATGCTTCACTTCGCTCATAAAAACACCTCATAAGCCTTTGTCACGAAAGAGAATGCATGCTCCAATTGACGCCAACACAGCTGGTTTTTGGCTATGCTGTAGCCCATCGTGCGGACAATGCCTTGGGGCTGACAAACCCGTACAATGCTTGAGTTTTGAACGCAGGAGAGGCAAAAGATCAAAATCTTCGGCAACACCTGCGGTTTTCTGGATGCACGTCACAGTGGTAAAAGTAGTACCGGTTGTGCACATTCACTTTTTTGCCTGCTCGTGATGAGCAGTTTTTTATAGTCATTCAACAGATGGACGCGCCTTTGGCGCAGGAAAAGAAGCGTTTTGAAGAAATCCACCGCAGCACCTAAAACAGTCGTTCCGCTCTGGCGCCAGCAATTGCACTACCGGCTCAAGGAAGGTGCGTTGATCGCCATCGGCGCCTTGTGCCTGTTCCTGATGATGGCCTTGCTGACCTATGGCAAGGACGATCCGGGCTGGAGCCACAACAGCAAGATCGACGATGTGCAGAATTTCGGCGGTCCGGCCGGTTCCTACAGCGCTGACATCCTGTTCATGGTGCTGGGCTATTTCGCCTACATCTTTCCGCTTTTGCTGGCGATCAAGGCCTATCAGATTTTCCGTCAACGCCACGAGCCCTGGCAGTGGAGTGGCTGGCTGTTTTCCTGGCGCCTGATCGGCCTGGTGTTCCTGGTGCTGTCGGGCGCCGCGCTGGCCCATATCCATTTTCACGCACCCACCGGCCTGCCGGCCGGAGCGGGCGGTGCGCTGGGGGAAAGTCTTGGCGAGCTGGCCAAGAACGCCCTGAACATCCAGGGCAGCACGCTGCTGTTCATCGCCCTGTTCCTGTTCGGCCTGACGGTGTTCACCGATTTGTCATGGTTCAAGGTGATGGATGTCACCGGCAAGATCACCCTGGACCTGATCGAGCTGATCCAGGGAGCGATGAATCGCTGGTGGGCGGCGCGCACCGAGCGCAAGCAACTGGTGGCGCAACTGCGCGAGGTGGATGACCGCGTCCACGACGTGGTGGCTCCGACCGTCACGGACAAGCGCGAGCAGGCCAAGGTCAAGGAACGCCTGATCGAACGTGAACAGGCCCTGAGCAAGCACATGTCCGAGCGCGAGAAACAGGTGCCGCCGGTCATCACCATGGCTCCGGCCAAGGCGCCGGAGCAGAGCAAGCGCGTGCAGAAAGAGAAACAGGCGCCGCTGTTCGTCGACAGTGCAGTGGAAGGCACCTTGCCGCCGATCTCGATCCTGGATCCGGCCGAAAAGAAACAGCTCAACTATTCCCCCGAATCCCTGGCGGCCGTCGGTCACCTGCTGGAAATCAAGCTCAAGGAGTTCGGCGTCGAGGTTTCGGTGGATTCGATCCACCCGGGCCCGGTGATTACCCGTTACGAAATACAGCCGGCCGCCGGCGTGAAGGTCAGCCGTATCGCCAACCTGGCCAAGGACCTGGCACGTTCTCTGGCCGTGACCAGCGTGCGGGTAGTGGAAGTGATTCCCGGCAAGACCACCGTGGGCATCGAGATTCCCAACGAAGACCGGCAGATCGTGCGCTTCTCCGAAGTGCTCTCCACCCCTGAATACGACAACCACAAGTCGCCGGTCACCCTGGCCCTGGGCCATGACATCGGCGGCAAGCCTGTCATCACTGACCTGGCGAAAATGCCGCACCTGCTGGTGGCCGGTACCACCGGTTCCGGTAAGTCGGTGGGTGTGAACGCGATGATCCTGTCGATCCTGTTCAAGTCCGGCCCGGAAGACGCCAAGATCGACCCGAAAATGCTCGAGCTGTCGATCTATGAAGGCATTCCGCACCTGCTGTGCCCGGTGGTGACCGACATGAAGGACGCCGCCAACGCCCTGCGCTGGAGCGTTGCCGAGATGGAGCGCCGCTACAAGCTGATGGCAAAGATGGGCGTGCGGAACCTGTCGGGCTTCAATGCCAAGGTCAAGGAGGCCGAAGAGGCCGGTACGCCGTTGAGCGACCCGCTGTACCACCGCGAGAACATCCACGACGAAGCGCCGCTGCTGCACAAGCTGCCGACCATCGTGGTGGTGGTGGACGAATTCGCCGACATGATGATGATCGTCGGCAAAAAGGTCGAAGAACTGATCGCCCGGATCGCCCAGAAGGCCCGTGCCGCTGGTATCCACCTGATTCTCGCGACGCAGCGGCCGTCGGTGGACGTGATCACCGGCCTGATCAAGGCCAACATTCCGACCCGCATGGCGTTCCAGGTGTCGAGCAAGATCGACTCGCGGACCATCATCGACCAGGGTGGCGCCGAGCAGTTGCTGGGCCACGGTGACATGCTCTACATGCCGCCGGGCACCAGCCTGCCGATTCGTGTGCACGGTGCGTTCGTGTCCGACGATGAAGTGCACCGGGTCGTTGAAGCCTGGAAACTGCGTGGCGCCCCTGAATACAACGACGACATCCTCAATGGTGTCGAGGAGGCCGGCAGCGGCTTTGAGGGCAGCAGCGGTGGTGGCGATGACGATGCCGAAACCGATGCGCTCTATGACGAAGCGGTGCAGTTTGTCCTGGAAAGCCGCCGGGCCTCGATTTCCGCCGTTCAGCGCAAGCTCAAGATCGGCTACAACCGTGCCGCACGCATGATCGAGGCCATGGAAATGGCCGGGGTCGTGACGGCGATGAACACCAACGGCTCGCGCGAAGTACTGGCGCCGGGCCCGATGCGCGATTAATGACCTGAGCGGCCTGGCGACACGCCGCTCGACCTCCCACGACTTCAAGAGGACTCCCATGCGCCTGATTCGCATGTTGCTGTTGCCCGTACTGGCCCTGACCACCTTGTCGGCCCATGCCGATGAAAAGGACGTGGCCCGCCTGACCCAGTTGCTGGAACGTTCCCAGACCCTGACCGCTCGCTTCTCCCAACTGACCCTCGACGGCAGTGGTACCCAGTTGCAGGAAACCGCCGGTGAGATGGCCTTGCAGCGTCCGGGCCTGTTCTATTGGCACACCGATGCACCGGCTGAACAACTGATGGTTTCCGATGGCAAGAAAGTCTCGCTGTGGGACCCGGACCTGGAACAGGTCACCATCAAGACCCTGGATCAGCGCCTGACCCAGACGCCGGCGTTGCTGCTCTCCGGCGATGTTTCCAAGATCAGCCAGAGTTTCGACATCAGCTCCAAAGAGGCCGGTGGCGTGATTGACTTCACCCTCAAGCCCAAGACCCGGGACAGCCTGTTCGACAGCCTGCGCCTGTCCTTTCGCAACGGTCTGGTCAACGACATGCAACTGATCGACAGTGTCGGTCAGCGCACCAATATCCTGTTCACCGGGGTCAAGGCCAACGAGCCGATCGCTGCGTCCAAGTTCAAGTTCGACATCCCCAAGGGTGCGGACGTGATCCAGGAGTAAACCCAAGCCCCCTGTGGGAGCGAGCTTGCTCGCGATAGCTGCATCACATTCAACATCTCCGTTGATTGACACACCGCTATCGCGAGCAAGCTCGCTCCCACAGGGGAACTGTGTTGTTCGTTGTTTAACTGATCGGCAACAGGACCCAGCGGAGGTTTTGTAGTAATCATGGACCTGTTTCGAAGCGCCCCGATTGCCCAGCCATTGGCCGCCCGCCTGCGCGCGACCAACCTGGATGAGTACGTCGGCCAGGAGCATGTGCTCGCTCGCGGCAAGCCTCTGCGCGAAGCGCTGGAGCAGGGCGCGCTGCATTCGATGATTTTCTGGGGCCCGCCGGGCGTGGGCAAGACCACCCTGGCGCGGTTGCTGGCCGAAGTCTCGGATGCCCATTTCGAAACGGTTTCGGCGGTGCTGGCCGGGGTCAAGGAAATCCGCCAGGCGGTGGAAGTCGCCAAGCAGCAGGCCGGGCAATACGGCAAGCGCACCATCCTGTTTGTCGATGAAGTGCACCGTTTCAACAAGTCGCAGCAGGACGCGTTCCTGCCCTACGTCGAAGACGGGACGCTGATCTTCATTGGCGCGACCACCGAAAACCCTTCGTTCGAACTCAATAACGCCTTGCTGTCCCGGGCGCGGGTCTATGTGCTCAAGAGCCTCGACGAGGCGGCGATGCGCAAGTTGGTGCACCGGGCGCTGACCGAGGAACGCGGCCTGGGCAAACGCCAGTTGAGCCTCAGCGACGAAGGCTTCCAGATCCTGTTTTCGGCCGCCGATGGCGATGGCCGGCGCTTGCTCAACCTGCTGGAAAACGCCTCGGACCTGGCCGAAGACAACAGCGAGATCGGCGTCGAACTGCTGCAAAGCTTGTTGGGCGACACCCGTAGACGCTTCGACAAAGGCGGTGAGGCGTTCTACGACCAGATTTCGGCGCTGCACAAATCCATCCGTGGCTCCAACCCCGACGCGGCCTTGTACTGGTTTGCGCGCATGATCGACGGCGGCTGCGATCCGCTGTACCTGGCGCGTCGAGTGGTACGCATGGCCAGCGAAGACATCGGCAATGCCGATCCCCGCGCCCTGAGCCTGTGCCTGGCCGCCTGGGATGTGCAGGAGCGCCTCGGCAGCCCGGAAGGCGAGCTCGCCGTGGCCCAGGCCATCACCTACCTGGCTTGCGCGCCAAAGAGCAATGCGGTGTACATGGGCTTCAAGGCCGCGATGCGCAGCGCCACCGAGCATGGCTCCCTGGAAGTGCCGCTGCACCTGCGCAACGCGCCGACCAAACTGATGAAGCAATTGGGCTATGGCGATGAATACCGTTACGCTCACGACGAACCGGACGCCTATGCCGCCGGTGAAGACTATTTTCCCGAAGAACTCGAACCCCAGTCGTTCTATCAGCCGGTGCCCCGTGGCCTTGAACTGAAGATCGGCGAGAAACTCAATCATTTGGCACAACTGGACCGTCTGAGTCCAAGGCAGCGGAGAAAACCTTGATCCCCTTGATCCTCGCAGTCTCTGCTGGTGGCGTTGCCGGCACGTTGTTGCGCTTTGCGACTGGCAATTGGGTCAACGCAAATTGGCCGCGGCACTTCTATACCGCCACGCTGGCCGTTAATATCGTGGGCTGTCTGCTGATCGGCGTTCTATACGGTCTGTTTTTGATTCGCCCCGAGGTGCCCATCGAGGTGCGCGCGGGGCTGTTGGTCGGCTTTCTTGGCGGCCTGACGACTTTTTCATCCTTTTCACTGGATACGGTGCGCCTGCTGGAAAGCGGGCAGGTGCCGCTGGCCCTGGGCTACGCGGCCATCAGCGTATTCGGCGGGCTGCTCGCCACTTGGGCCGGCCTGTCCCTGACCAAACTTTGATAACGAGAGACCGACATGCTCGATTCCAAACTGTTACGTAGCAACCTTCAGGACGTAGCGGACCGCCTGGCATCCCGTGGCTTCGCCCTGGACGTCGCGCGCATCGAAGCGCTGGAAGAACAGCGCAAGACCGTCCAGACCCGCACCGAAGCCCTGCAGGCTGAACGTAACGCGCGCTCCAAGTCCATCGGTCAGGCCAAGCAGCGCGGCGAAGACATCGCACCGCTGATGGCCGATGTCGAGCGCATGGCGGGTGAGTTGAGTGCCGGCAAGGTCGAGCTGGACGCGATCCAGACCGAACTGGATTCGATCCTGCTGGGTATCCCCAACCTGCCGCATGAATCGGTCCCGGTCGGTGAAGACGAAGACGGCAACGTCGAAGTGCGCCGTTGGGGCACGCCCAAAGTCTTCGATTTCCCAGTGCAGGATCATGTCGCCCTGGGCGAGAAGTTCGGCTGGCTCGATTTCGAAACCGCCGCCAAGCTGTCGGGTGCCCGTTTTGCCTTGTTGCGTGGGCCGATTGCCCGTCTGCATCGCGCCCTGGCGCAGTTCATGATCAACCTGCACGTCACCGAGCACGGCTACGAAGAAGCCTACACGCCTTACCTGGTTCAGGCGCCAGCCTTGCAGGGCACTGGCCAGTTGCCGAAGTTCGAGGAAGACCTGTTCAAGATCAGCCGCGAAGGCGAGGCCGACCTGTACCTGATCCCTACCGCCGAAGTGTCGCTGACCAACATCGTCGCTGGCGAGATCGTCGACGCCAAGCAACTGCCCATCAAGTTCGTCGCCCACACACCGTGTTTCCGCAGTGAAGCCGGGGCGTCAGGCCGTGATACCCGGGGCATGATCCGTCAGCATCAGTTCGACAAGGTCGAGATGGTGCAGATCGTCGAGCCCTCGGTGTCCATGCAAGCGCTGGAAAGCCTGACCGCCAACGCCGAGAAAGTCTTGCAACTGCTGGAGCTGCCGTATCGCACCCTGGCGCTGTGCACTGGCGACATGGGCTTCAGCGCGGTGAAGACTTACGACCTGGAAGTCTGGATCCCGAGCCAGGACAAGTACCGCGAGATTTCTTCGTGCTCCAACTGTGGCGACTTCCAGGCCCGCCGCATGCAGGCGCGTTTCCGCAACCCGGAAACCGGCAAGCCGGAACTGGTCCACACCCTCAATGGCTCCGGCCTGGCCGTGGGCCGCACCCTGGTGGCGGTCCTGGAAAACTACCAGCAGGCCGACGGTTCGATCCGTGTGCCCGAGGTGTTGAAGCCCTACATGGGCGGCATCGAGGTCATCGGCTAAATGGACTATTTGCCACTGTTCCACAACCTGCGCGGCAGTCGCGTGCTGGTGGTCGGCGGCGGCGAGATTGCCTTGCGCAAGTCTCGCCTGCTGGCCGATGCCGGCGCGTTGTTGCGGGTGGTCGCACCCGATATCGAACCGCAGTTGCGGGAACTGGTCAGTGGCAGCGGCGGTGAATGCATCCTGCGTGGCTACGTGGAAGCGGACCTGGACGGCTGTGGCCTGATCATCGCCGCCACCGACGACGAATCGCTCAACGCCCAGGTGTCGGCCGACGCCCACAAGCGTTGCGTGCCGGTCAACGTGGTGGACGCACCGGCCCTGTGCAGCGTGATCTTCCCGGCGATTGTCGACCGCTCGCCGCTGGTGATCGCGGTGTCCAGCGGCGGCGATGCGCCGGTGCTGGCGCGGTTGATCCGGGCCAAGCTGGAAACCTGGATTCCTTCGACCTACGGGCAACTGGCCGGGCTGGCGGCGCGTTTTCGCAGCCAGGTCAAAGGGCTGTTCCCGGATGTGCAGCAACGCCGGGCGTTCTGGGAAGAGGTGTTCCAGGGGCCGATCGCTGACCGGCAGTTGGCCGGGCAGGGCGCCGAGGCCGAGCGCCTGTTGCGTGAAAAGATTGCAGGCCAGGCGCCGAATGCACCGGGTGAAGTCTATCTGGTGGGCGCAGGCCCTGGTGATCCGGACCTGCTGACCTTCCGCGCCTTGCGCCTGATGCAGCAGGCGGACGTGGTGCTTTACGACCGTCTGGTGGCTCCGGCGATCCTTGAGCTGTGCCGGCGTGACGCCGAGCGGATCTACGTCGGCAAGCGTCGCTCAGAGCACGCGGTGCCCCAGGAGCAGATCAACCAGCAGTTGGTCGATCTGGCCCGGCAAGGCAAGCGGGTGGTGCGATTGAAGGGCGGTGATCCGTTCATCTTCGGTCGTGGCGGTGAAGAAATCGAAGAATTGGCGGCCCATGGCATCCCGTTCCAGGTGGTTCCGGGCATCACCGCCGCCAGCGGCTGCGCGGCCTACGCCGGGATCCCGCTGACCCATCGCGATTATGCCCAGTCGGTGCGATTCATCACCGGTCATCTGAAGGACGGCACCAGTGACTTGCCGTGGGCGGACTTGGTGTCGCCGGCGCAGACGTTGGTGTTCTACATGGGGTTGGTGGGGCTGCCGATCATCTGCGACGAGTTGATCAAGCACGGTCGCGCGGCGGACACACCGGCGGCGCTGATCCAGCAAGGCACCACCTCCAACCAGCGGGTGTTCACCGGCACCCTGGCAGATTTGCCGAAACTGGTGGCCGAGCATGAGGTTCATGCACCGACCCTGGTGATCGTTGGGGAAGTGGTGCAACTGCGCGAGAAACTGGCGTGGTTTGAAGGGGCTCAGGGGCAGGTCTAGACAGACCGTGTCGCTCCAATCGCGAGCAGGCTCGCTCCCACAGTGATCGTGTACAACCGCAGATTCATGGTTGAACAACGATCACATGTGGGAGCGAGCCTGCTCGCGATTGGCCTTCAGAATCAACAAAAATCCTGGATCAGTTCTCAACCCCCCGCCAAATCCCTTTCCCACTCAACCGCTCCCGATCATGGGCAACCCTGAAGTCCTGCTCCGGCCCCTTGGGCACGATTCCGTTGGGGTTGATGGTCTTGTGGCTGCCGTAGTAATGGCGCTGGATATGGGTGAAGTCCACAGTCTCGGCAATCCCCGGCCACTGGTACAACTCCCGCAACCAGTTCGACAGGTTCGGATAATCCGCAATGCGCCGCAGGTTGCATTTGAAATGGCCGAAATACACTGCGTCAAAGCGGATGATGGTGGTGAACAGGCGGATATCGGCTTCGGTCAGGTATTCACCGGCCAGGTAGCGTCGGGTTTGCAGCAATGCTTCCAAGCGGTCCAGCTCAGCGAACAAACCATCGAACGCTTCTTCGTAGGCCGCCTGAGTGGTGGCGAACCCGGCGCGGTACACGCCATTGTTCACAGCCGGGTAAATGCGTTCGTTCGATGCATCGATATCGTTGCGCAGGTGCTCGGGGTAGAGGTCCAGGTCGTTTCCGGTCAAGCCGTCGAAGGCGCTGTTGAACATGCGGATGATTTCCGCTGATTCGTTGTTGACGATGCGTTGTTGCCGTTTGTCCCACAGCGCTGGCACGGTGACGCGACCGGTGTAGTGCGGCGTATCGGCGGTGTAGCGCTGGTGCAGGAAATCCAGGTGATCGAGTTTGTCGCCAGTGGAGCCCTGACGCTTGTCGAAGGTCCAGCCGTTTTCCAGCATCAGGTAGCTGACCACCGAGACATCGATCAGGTCTTGCAGGCCTTTGAGGTTGCGATAGATCAGCGTCCGGTGGGCCCAGGGGCAGGCCAGGGATACATACAAATGGTAGCGCCCGGACTCGGCGGCAAATCCGCTGTCGCCCGTGGGGCCGGCGCTGCCGTCGGCGGTGATCCAATGGCGGCGTTGCGCCTGTTCACGCTGGAAGGTGCCGTCCTTGCTTTCATACCACTGGTCCTGCCAGCGACCTTCGACTAACAAACCCATCTCGATCTCCTCTACCAATAAACGTTGGAGAGGAGTCTATTCCCATAGGTTCGAACAAAAAGCGCAAAGGTTGGGCGTTGATGATCGGTTAAATCGATCGATCCCGCGCGGCCCAGTATTGGCGGGCTTGCTCTAACGCGTCTTCCCGAGCCAGACCCAGGCCGCGCAAGGCCAGGGCCATGGTGGCGATCAGCGCCAGTTGCGGGTAGCTGTCTTCAACATCGCCTCGCCAGATGGCTTTGAGGTGCTCAGGGTCGAGGCTTTGCGGTTTGACGTGGCGCTGTTCGGCCAGTCGCGGCCATTCCTCATCCCAGCTCACACCGTCGCGGGTGCCATACAGGTGGCTGTCGGCGTCCGGGTTGATCTCGACCTCGCCACCGTCGCCCTTGATCACGATGGTGGTGTCTCCCAGCAAACCGCTGGCATCGCGGTGGACCGCCTGGTAGCCCGGATGGAAAATGCTTTGCAGCCCGCAACGGGCGCCCAGGGGGTTGAGGATCCGCGCCAGGGAATGGATCGGCGAACGCAAGCCCAGGGTGTTGCGCAGGTCGATCATCCGTTGCATCTGCGGTGCCCAGTCCACCAATGGCATGAAGGCCAGGCCACCGTCGTCCAGCGCTGCGCCAACTTGCTGCCAGTCGCGGCACAGAGGGATGTTCAGGAAGCCAAGCAGTTGCTCGGTGTAGAGCCGGCCCGCCGTATGCGCGCCGCCGCCATGCATGAAAATCCGCACACCGTTCTGCCCGAGGCATTTGGCCGCCAGCAGGTACCACGGTAAATGACGCTTCTTGCCGGCGTAGGTCGGCCAGTCCAGATCCACCGCCAACGCCGGGGTCTGCAGGCGCTCACGCAAGGCTTGGGTGAAACCGGCCATTTCTTCGGAGCTTTCTTCCTTGTGCCGCAATAGCATCAGGAAGGCGCCGAGTTGGGTGTCCTCAACCTGCTCGTCCAGCACCATGCCCATGGCTTGCCGCGCTTCTTCGCGGGTCAGGTCACGGGCGCCGCGCTTGCCTTTGCCGAGGATGCGCACGAATTGGGCGAACGGATGTTCGGCCGGGGTTTCAAGGGTCAGCGATGGGAAGTCGGTCATAAGCAGTTCGTCGGTTTGGGCAGGCCCGCCAGCTTGGCGGCGAGTTTGGCGGGGGTGCCTTTGAACAATCGGTTCAGGTGCAGGCTGTTGCCCTTGTCGGTGCCCAGTTTCAGCGCCGTGTACTTGATCAGCGGCCGGGTCGCGGGGGAGAGCTGGAATTCGTCGTAGAAGCCGCGCAGCAGTTCGAGGACTTCCCAGTGTTCGGGGCTCAACTGGATGTCTTCGGCGGCCGCCAGGGCTGTGGCGACTTCGGCCGACCAGTCATTGAGATCGGCCAGGTAGCCGTCCTTGTCCAGCGCAATGGCGCGTTGGCCCACGTTCAGCACGTTCATAACCAGGTGTTGACCTTGTCATGGTGGACCGACAGCGCGACGAACGCCGGGTAGTCGATGGCCTCGGCCCATTGCGGAATGTCCAGGGCCCGGGCTTGTGCGTCTTCGCCAAGCACGAAAAGCTTCAGGCCTGTGCGCTGCAGTTCTGCAAACGGCACCGTGGCGGCTCGCAAGGCGTATGTCGCGTCGCCGCACAGCAGCAGTGCGTCCTGCTCGCCCAGTACCCGCAGGCAGCTGGCGAAGCGGCTATCGCCGAAGGGGGAATGAGACAACACATGCAAAGTCGACATCAGAGGGTGATCACCTGGTCATAACGATCAATGAGCGCGGCGATCTGCGGCGCGCTGAGTATTTTCAGCTCGTCCAGCGCCAGGGCAGTGGTTGCGACGCCACGTTCGGCGGCACTGTCGGCACAGACGTACAGGTCCTCGACACCAAACATGGGCAACGCCTGCAAGTTCGCGCTCAGGTCCTTTTGCTGGAGCGCCTTGGCGTTCTGGCCGTTGGCGAGCTGCAAGACGCCGTCGTCGAGAAACAGAAGGCCGATGGGCAGGTCGAACGCGCCGCCGGCCAGCACGATGTCCAGCGCTTCCCGGGCCCCGGGTCCCGACCAGGGAGCCTGGCGGCTGATGAGTAACAAGGATTTGGCCATTACGCGCCTCCGAAACAGATCAAGCGGTCGGCGTCCTGGATCGCATCGTGCAACTGGCCCAGGCCGGACAAGGCCCAAGGGGCGCCGACGCTGACCGCCGAACGTTGGTAGCGCAGCGCCTCTTCATCGTTCAGCACGCCACGGCGCAACGCCGCTGCGATGCAAACCACGCCGTCGAGCTGGTTGTCGCTGATAAAGGCGCGCCACTGTCGGGGCAGATCTTGTTCATCCTGGGGCGTTACGAGGCTGTCGGCAGCGTTATAGACGCCATCCTGATAGAAGAACAGCCGCACGATTTCATGCCCACCGGCCAGCGCGGCCTGGGCAAACAACAGGGCGCGGCGCGAGGAGGGCGCATGGGCGGCGGAAAACAACGCGATGGCAAACTTCATGACAGACCCGATCAGCAAAACTGTGGCCATGATAAAGCTTTATGGACGGGGGGGCGATTGCCAGGAAAGGGGCGACTGCCACAGGAAGTGCTCAGCCTTGGTTTTTGAGACCATTCAACTCGCAATACTCCGCCCACTCCATCCCCGCCATCTGCGCCACCTCCTTGTGGACTTCCATGCGCTGGTTTTCATAGTCCTGGGGCGAGGTGGCGGTCAGTTGCAGGGTCAGTTCCCAAGCGAACAGGCCCTGGTGCTCAGCCTCGGCTTCGAATGCTTCATGCAAGCGCTCGGCGCGATATTGCGCGGCGGTCTCGCCCTTGGCCTGGGCCAACAGCGGGTTGAGGTTGTCCAGCTCGACGCGCAGGTCGGGGCGTGCATCGAGAAATTTTTCCAGCGCTCGTTCGTGTTGCTGTTCGGTTGCCGCCATGGTCACTCCTTGGGTGCCGGGGGTTGTTTCTTGCTGGCCTTGGCCGCAGCGGCCAGGCATTCGAGGGCGAACTGTTCGGTGTAGGTCATCTGTATCGGCGTGGTTTCGCCCTTGACGGTGCGTTCGCCGTCGAGGATGTAGCGAATCCGCTTGTCGGTGACACCGATTCGCTTGGCGATCCAGGCCGGGGTCTGGCCGATCTGGCTGATCAGTTTGTCAGCGTATTCGGTGCTGGGTTTGTAGAACTCGGCATTGGGTGTCATGGGCTGTTCCGCGCGGGCAAGTGGCAATGGCGCGACAGGTTGCGCGAATCATCGCCCGGTGTCGCGTATAAATTTCAGTAAAGCAGCATGAAGGCCCAGGCCGCAGTGCTACAGTCGGTTTTTTTCTCTATGAGTGAACGCAATGCGAATGCTGATGGTGGCCGTGGCCGCAACGTTGCTGGTTGGCTGCGCGGGTTCGGCGATGAACCAGGCCCGTACTCAAGCACCCTATAAGACATTGACTTCGGACAAACCGCAGCAGGTGGTGGCCGAGTGTGTGCAGTTTTCCTGGCAGGACGAAGCTGTGTTTGGCGTCGATGCCGGTGCCTATCTGCAACCCGGCAAGACGGGTGGCATGACCGTGTACACCCGCTCGGCCGAGTCGTTTGTGGATCTGCAAACCAGCGCTTCCGGCACGGCGCTGAACTACTACGCCCGGCATGACGACTTTGTTGCCAAGCGTCGGTTGGCGGCGTTGGCGACTTGTCTGTAGACCACTTGCACTGCTATCGCGAGCAGGCTCGCTCCCACAGGTTTTTGTGTCGTTTGCAGATCCTGTGAACACTCGCAACCCATATGGGAGCGAGCCTGCTCGCGATGAGGCCGGCACAGCCCACATCACCGCAGTTGACCCACCGCTATCGCGAGTAAGTCCACAAGAGCCTGTATTTCACTCGGTCTGGCTCAGGCGCTTCTGGAAGAAGAAGCGCTGGTGGCCCGGCGGGTAATCGTCGATCTGGCCGATTTCCGTGAAGCCCAGTTGCCTGTAGAACGCGGGCGCCTGGAAGTCGAAGGTGTCCAGCCACATACCCACGCAGTTTTTCTCTCGGGCAAAGTCTTCGGCCATCTGCATCAACGTCGAACCGGTGCCCTGGCCACGGGCCTGTTCCGGCACCACCAGCAACTCGATATAAAACCATTGAAAGAACACTCGACCGTAGAGCCCGCCCACGGTTTCGCCGCTGTGTTCGTCGCGCACCAGCCAGGCGACCAACTCAGGCACCGTCCCGCCGGTCTTGGCCGTGTTGTAGGCGCGCAGCGGGACGAGGATCGCCTCGCGGTCTTCTGCGGTGGGGGTGTCCGTACGTTCGATTCGTAGCGTCATCGGCAATGTCCTTGTGCGGTGAGGGATGAGCCGCACGAGCCTATCCCAAACCTGGCTTTTGCGTCACCCAAGCGACGGCGAACAGGCGTACTACGCAAACCGGGCCATACTGCCTAGTGTTTTGACGCGATCCGCGACAGGGAATGATCGCCAGGTTGTTAATCTGTTGTCGGGATCCAACACGTTTTGAAGAGGAACGTCATGAACACCGCATTGCTGATCATCGATGTCCAGAGCGCGCTGTGCAGCGGCCAAGAGGAGTGTTTCGACAGCCCACGCATGATCCGGACAATCAACGAGCTCAGCGCCAGGGCCAGGGCCGTCGGCTTGCCGGTGATCCTGATCCAGCACGAAGAGCTGGAGGGGGCGCTGACTTATGGTTCCAGCGCCTGGCAACTGGCCGATGGCCTGTTGACCGCACCGGATGACCTGCGAGTACGCAAGACCACGCCGGACGCCTTCTACCAGACCGACCTGCTGTCGCTGCTGCAAGCGCGGATGATTGATCGCGTGGTGATCTGCGGGTTGCAAACCGACTATTGCGTCAACGCCACCGTACGCCAGGCCCATGCCCTGGGTTATGACGTGGTGCTGGCCGCGGACGCCCATTCCACCGTGGACAACGGCAGCATGGCGGCCGAGCAGATCATTGCCAATCACAACAACCGGCTGGGACGCCTGAGCAGCGCGGTGTCGCGGATCGATGTGCTGCCGGCGGGGGAAATCCGTCTCTGATCGCGACACCCAAACCTGTGGCGAGGGAAACCGGACGATGGCATCGGATGCGTTGATCAGCGCCGCAGCACGAGCACTGGCGGCGGGGGATCCGGTGGCCGCGCTCAATCGCGTTTCCCTGCGTGACGATGCGCCGGCCTTGGCGCTTCGCGGCATTGCCATGGCGCAGCTGGGCGAGCTGGAGCGGGCCAGGGTGCTGATGCGGCGGGCGGCTCGGGCCTTCGGGCCCCGGGAGGCCGTGGCACAGGCGCGGTGCGTGGTGGCCGAAGGGGAGATCGCCCTGGCGTCCCGTGATCTGGCTTGGCCGGTGAAGCGCCTGGAGGCTGCGCGGGCGGTGCTTGAACGCCAGGGCGACCGGACGAACGTCGCCCACGCACGCTCAATCGAAATCCGCCGCTTACTGCTGCTAGGCCATCTCGACGAGGCCGAGGCGAGGCTGGTTGACCTTGACCCGGGCTGTCTTCCACCGCCGTCCAGAGCCGCTTGCGAACTGGTGGTGGCGGGCATCGCCATGCGGCGGTTACGAACGAAAACCGCACGGGCCGCACTTGAACGTGCCACCCAGGCTGCGCGACAAGCCGGCATTGGCGCGCTGACTGCCGAAGTCGAAAGCGCCTGGCGCGTCCTGCAGGCTCCGGCGGCGCGTCTGATTGCAGGGGGCGAGGAGCGCTTGCTGACCCTTGAGGAGGTTGAAGCACTCCTGTCCAGCGACGCGTTGGTGGTGGACGCATGTCGCAATGGCGTGAACAGGGCGAGCCTGCGGATCTCCCTTGCCAGGCGCCCGGTGTTGTTCACCCTCGCCAGGCAATTGGCTCAAGCCTGGCCTGCCGATGTGTCCAGGGAAACCCTCGTTGCCCAGGCCTTTGGCTTGAAACTGACGGATGATTCCCATCGCGCCCGACTGCGGGTCGAAGTCGGGCGCTTGCGGGTGGCGCTGCGCCCGCTGGCCGTGGTGACGGCGACCCGGCGTGGGTTTGCCCTGATGCCGCGCAAGGGCGGCGAAGTGGTGGTGCTGGCGCGTCCTGTAGAAGAGCCCCACGCCGCAGTGCTGGCGTTGCTGGCCGATGGCCAATCCTGGTCCAGTTCCGCCCTGGCGCTGGCCCTGGATGCCAGCCAGCGCACCGTGCAACGGGCCCTCGACACGCTGGCCGCGTCCGGCAAGGTGCAGTCGGTCGGGCGTGGGCGGGCCTGTCGCTGGCTGGCGCCACCGTTGCCCGGATTCACGACGGTATTGTTACTCACCGCGCTGCTGCCCGATGGTTAGGATGCAGTCACACCCCAACGAGGAGGCTTGCAAGATGAAACATTCAGATGCGCAGATCCTGCGTGAATATGGCCCTTTTCCCGGCGTCGATTGCGTGCACGGTGTCAGTCATGACGGCGAGCTCGTCTGGTTTGCTTCCGGCGACAAGCTGCATGCACTCGATCCGGCCAGCGGCCAGATGTTGCGTTCGCTGGACGTCCCGGCAAACGCCGGAACGGCTTTTGACGGTGAACACCTGTTCCAGATCGCCGGAGACACCATTCGCAAGATCGACCCGCGCAACGGCCAGGTACTGGCGACCATTGCGGCGCCCAATAGTGGTGATGATTCAGGACTGGCCTGGGCCGAAGGATCACTCTGGGTCGGCCAGTACAAGGCGCGCAAAATCCTCCAGATCGATCCCTCCACTGGCAAGATCCTGCGCACCCTCGAATCCAACCGCTTCGTCACGGGCGTGACCTGGGTCGACGGCGAACTCTGGCACGGCACCTGGGAAAACGATGAAAGCGATCTGCGGCGCATCGACCCGCAAACCGCAGAAGTGCTGGAAAGCGTGACCATGCCGCCGGGGATTGGCGTGTCGGGGCTTGAGTCAGACGGCGGCGAGCGGTTCTTTTGCGGCGGTGGCAATAGCGCGAAGGTGAGGGCGGTGCGTCGGCCGGCCTGAAGCGTGTGTGGGAGCAGCTTTTGCTCCCATACAGCGGGGATGGATGCTGATGTGTTTCAGCTGCGTCCAGCGGCTTCTGCAACCGGCGCCTTGATGCGCTCGACCTTGCGATACGTCAGCAATACGATGCCAGTGACCACAATCGCGCCGCCAATCACCTGGCCCGGGTTGAGCATCTGGTCCAGCACCAGCCAGCCGATCAGCAGGGTCGCCAGCGGTTCGATGTTCATCACCGGGGCGTTGCGCGGCATGTCCAGGCGGGGCACGGAAATGAACAGCACGATAAACCCGGTGCCATAGAGCACCACCAGGGTCGCCAGGGCAAACCAGCCGGTGCTGCTGGCCGGCAGGTCGAAGCCACCGGGAAGGGCGCCGGTCAGGCCGGCGAGGTTGACGCTGCTGAACACGATGAAAATGGTCAGCAGGCTGCGGACCGAACCGCGCACCTGGGACAGTTTGTGGTCGGTGATCCATAGCGCGCAGGCGAACACGCAGGCGGCACAGAAGGCCAGGCCCACGCCGAGCAACCACTGCGGGCCGACGCTTTCTTGCGACGACAGCCGGGCCGGTACTTCCAGCACGAACACCAGGCCAACCAGAATCATGCCCATCAACGCGGCAGTGCGCGCGGTCGGGCGTGGCCCGCCGAGCGCCCAGGTCAGCAACGCCAGGAGGATCGGAAAGACATTGCCCACCAACAGCGCCAGGGCGACCGGGACCCGAGCCACGGCGGAATACAGGCACAGACTCTGGGCGGCAATCAACAGCCCCAGAGCCAATTGCCAGCGCCAGACCCCCTGCGGCAGGCGCAGGTTCTGGCGTTGCCAGAGCACCATTGCGGCCAGCACCAGCAAGGTGCCGCCCGAGCGCAGCAGGATCGCCAGCAAGACCCCGGCACCGTCATCAAATGCTGCCCTGGCGGCGACATGGTTGCCGGCGAAGGCACATCCCATGCACAGCAGAACCAGCACGGCGAGGTGCCGAGGGAGCGGAGTGGGGGTGTCAGGTGCAGCCGTGGAGCGGGTCATGGCAGGGGGTCTCAAAGGCAGGCCGCCGAAGCAAGACGCTTCGGAACGGCTAGTTTAGTTATAGGTTGTCGTACAACATCAAAAGGGATTTGTACCGTATAGCGTTGCAAGAGACAAGTGCCCTATTTTGGCGCAAGGCTGTTCATTCAAGCGCCTATGCAGTGCGGCGTCAGCTGCGCGCGCGCCACGATGAATCCCCTATCGCCCTGGGTTTGCTGTACAACAATGGAACCGAGGCCGGCAGTCCCTTGCGTTGTTGCGATACTGACCCTCGATTATTCCTTCCTGCGGAGCAACCCATGCGCCTGGCTGATTTCATCCTCGACAATATCGAGCCGATTCTTCAGGCGTGGGAAGACTTCGCCAAAACCATCACACCGGCCTCCCATGGCATGGATTCGGTGGCTCTGCGCGATCACGCCGAGCAGATGCTGCGCACCATTGCCGCTGACCTGCGCACTTCGCAAACCGTCAAGGAGCAGATCGCCAAGTCCCAGGGCGATGCGCCGGCGGCAGAGGCTGAAACTGCAGCCGAAACCCATGCGGTCATTCGCCAGTCCTCGGGGTTTACGGTGGAGCAGATGGTTTCGGAATACCGGGCGCTGCGCACCAGCGTGCTGATGCTCTGGATGCCGCAGACCCAACTGGACCACGAGCAAGTGGTGTCCGACGTGATCCGCTTCAACGAGGCCGTAGACCAGGCCCTGGCGGAGTCCGTGGTCAGCTATTCGGGCGCCGTCGATGCGGGCCGCAATATCTTCCTCGGGATCCTGGGGCATGACTTGCGCAGCCCCCTGGGCGCGATCCTGCTGAGTTCCGAAGTGCTGCTGCGGGCAGGCGACCTGCCCGCCAAAGCCACCAAGATCTCTTCGCGCATCTACACCAGCGTCAAACGGGCCAACAAGATTGTCGGCGATCTGCTGGACTTTACCCGCACCCAACTGGGGGCGGGCATTCCGGTGCAGCGCTTCAACGGTGACCTGGTAGCGGCCTGCGAGGGCATGGTGGAAGAGGCGCGGGCCTATCATCCGGAAAGCAGAATCATCTTTGAAACGACGGGCGCCCTTGAAGGCCTGTTTGACCAGGCGCGTATGGAGCAAGTGTTCGCCAACCTGATTGGCAATGCCGTCCAGCATGGCAGCGAGGGTTCGCCGATTACTGTTTCATTGAGTACCGAAGAGGATACGGCGGTGATTGCCATCAACAACCAGGGCAAGCTTATCGAGAAGGACGCCATTGCCAGCATCTTCAACCCGATGGTCCGGCAATTGCGCAGCGGTGACATGCAGTATGGCTCTGCGGCTGGGCTCGGGCTGGGCCTGCACATCGCGTCCGCCATCGTATCCGCCCATAAGGGCACTATCGAGGTTCATTCCAAGGCCAGATCGGGCACCACCTTCACCGTACGGATCCCGCTCCACGCCAACTGAATTTTTTCTTGCACAGGGCAGAGCGCATACTTGTACGATGTCCTATCACGGAGTAAAACTGTCGTCGCCGTCCAATAATAATTAACGGAGACGCACGATGGATGCTTCGCAACCTGCAACGACTGCCCATCAGGGCCGCCGGGTATTCCTGAAAAAATCCTTGGTGGTTTCGGCCGCCGCCGCAACCCTGGGCAACCTGCCCGGGCTGACTCAGGCAGAGCCCTTGAGCCAGCGCTACCCTGACCCGCTGATCAAGATCCTCGACCCCAGCTTCATGGACCTGCGGCTGTTCAACGCCAGTGTTGAAAAGCTCGCCAGCGGCCTGCGCTGGGCGGAAGGGCCGGTGTGGGTCGGCGACGGTCGTTATTTGCTGGTCAGTGACATTCCCAACAACCGCATCATGCGCTGGGATGAAGTCACCGACAGCCTGTCGGTTTACCGCGAGAACTCCAACTTTTCCAACGGCCTGTGCCGCGATCGCCAAGGGCGCTTGCTGGTTTGCGAAGGCTCCACCACGTCGACTGAAGGCCGGCGCGTCACCCGCACCGAGCACAACGGCACCATCACCGTGCTGGCGGACAGTTTCGAGGGCAAGCCTTTCAACTCGCCCAACGACATCGTGTGCAAGCGCGACGGTTCTGTCTGGTTCACCGATCCACCGTTCCAGACCGGCAACAACTACGAAGGGCATAAAGTCGCCCCTGCCCAGCCCCACGCGGTGTATCGCATCGACGGTGAAACCGGCAAGGTCACGCGAGTGATCGACGACATGGCAGGGCCCAACGGCCTGTGCTTTTCGCCAGACGAGAAGATCCTCTACGTGGTCGAAGGCCGGGCCAAGCCGAACCGCCTGGTGTGGGCGATCGCGGTCAAGGACGATGGCACCCTGGGCGAACGGCGCAAGCACATCGAAGGCTTGGATTACGCGGCCATCGATGGGCTCAAATGCGACGAGAGTGGCAACCTCTGGTGCGGGTGGGGCGGTAATGGCGATCCCAAGGCCGACCTGGAAAAGCTCGACGGTGTGCGAGTGTTCAACCCCGAGGGCAAGGCTATCGGCCACATCTCCCTGCCGGAGCGTTGCCCTAACGTCTGCTTCGGCGGACGGGAGGGTAATCGCCTGTTCATGGCCGGCAGCCACTCGTTGTATGCACTGTTTGTGAATACCCGTGGGGCGACGTTTGCCTGAGTGACTGACCTTCAGACCCTGGGTTTGATTGTGGTGAGGGGGTCAGTTGTGGGAGCAAGGCTTGCTCCCACAAAAAAACCTCGCCACAGAGTTCTGTTTGGACCAGGGGACCTGGTTATCCGCAACTCCACAACTCCACCGTTGGCTGACTTGCCTTGGGCGGTCCGAGCCAGTGGCTCATCGGCTGGCAAGCCCCGTCGACGCACAACTGGTAATCACCCGCTTCGGGTGTTCGCCCCAGTTTCAGCGGTTGCAGGGGCGGCAACTGGCGCTGATAGTGCCAGCTGCCGTTTTTCAACCGGGCACCGTCCGGAACTTCCATGCCGGCGCCGTTGCCCTTGACCCTGGCTTCGCCCAGAACCAGGCCTTGTTCAGTCACGCGGTAATCTTCCTCCCAGCGGATTTTCTCGATGGTGTGATTCCACGCCAGGGTGAAATCAGTGACAGGAAGCTGGGCCCAGACCGCACCGGCCAGGCCCAGGCACAAACCGATCACGCCAAGGCCCGTCCGGTGCGCCGCGAGCGCCACACGTGTTGAAAGATCAGCAGAGCCCCCAACACGAAGCCGATCTCATCGGTCAGCGGCAGCGCCACGACTAGCAACGCCCCGGCGGCAAAGCACATCAGGCGTTCCCAGATCGGCATTTTCTGTTGCAGGTAGCCGGTGGACGCCATGCCCCACAGCCCGACCGCCAGCATCGTCTTGATCAGCATGTAAGCGGTCATCCATAGGCTGTCGCCCTGGAGCATCAGTGCCGGGTTATAGACCGCCATGAATGGAATGACAAAACCGGCAAGGGCGATGCGCACCGCCCAGAAGCTGATTTTCAGCCCCGTTTCCCTGGCAATGGGCGCAGCGGCGAAGCAGGCCAGCGCGACCGGCGGCGTCAGGTCGGCGAGGATGCCGAAATAGAACACGAACATGTGCGACACGATCAGTGGCACGCCCAGTTCCAGCAGGGCGGGCGCGGCGATCGAACTGGTGATGATGTAATTGGGAATGGTCGGGATGCCCATGCCCAGCACCAGGCAGGTGAGCATGGTCAGGATCAGCGAAAGCAGCAGGTTGTCCTTGCCGATGGCCAGGATGTAGCCGGCGAAGGTCGACGCCACACCGGTCAACGACACCACGCCGATGATGATCCCTACCAGGGCGCAGGCAATCCCCACCGGCACCGCATGTCGTGCGCCGTCCACCAGTGCGTGCAGACAAACCGTCAGGGTTTCCCGTGCGCCTTTGATGAACCAGCAGATCGCCACCAACACCGCGATCACCGCGAATATGACGCCGATGCCTAACTGGAAAAAGCCCACGCACAGGATGCCCAGGGCAATCCAGAAAGCGCAGCGCATTGCAAAGCTCGACACCCGCAAAATGATCGCCGAGCCGAGAATCACGATGGCGGTGAGTGCCAGTCCGACCATGCCGGAAAAGAGCGGCGTGCGACCGGAGAACAGCAGGTAGATCAGCACGGCGAGTGGGATCAGCAGATACCAGTTCTCTTTGACGGCGCCCAGCGCGCTGGGGCATTGGTCTTTGGGCAAGCCCTTGAGGTTGGAGCGCTTGGCTTCCAGGTGAACCATCCAGAACACCGAGCCGAAGTACAGGCACGCGGGAATCAACGCTGCTTTGGCGATCTCAACGAATGGCACGTTGATGGTCTCGGCCATGATGAACGCCACGGCGCCCATGATCGGCGGCATCAACTGACTGCCCATGCTCGAGGTGGCTTCCACGCCGCCGGCAAACGCGGCCTTGTAGCCGAAGCGTTTCATCAGCGGGATGGTGAATTGCCCGGTGGTCACCACGTTGGCGATGCCCGAACCGGTAATGGTGCCCATCAAGGCAGAGGAGGCAACCGCCACTTTGGCCGGGCCGCCGAGCTTGTGGCCGAACAGGCCCATGGCAAAGTCGGTGAACAGCTTGATCATTCCGGCCTTTTCAAGAAAGGAACCGAACAGAATGAACAGGAAAATGTAGGTGGCCGATACGTAGGTGGGCGTGCCGTACAGGCCTTCGGTGCCGAAGGATAACTGATTGACGATCTGATCGAAGCCGTAGCCGCGATGGGCCAGGTCGCCTGGCAGGTATTCTCCGAACAGCCCATAGGCCAGGAACAGCCCGCAAATCAGCGGCAGGGCAATCCCCATCACCCGTCGGGCCGCTTCGAACACCAGCACGATCAAAATGATACCGATGATGAGGTCCGTGGACGTCAGATCCCCGGAGCGCTGGATCAGGTCGGCTTCGAACACCCACTGATACACCGCCGTGGCCACGCCGGCCAGGGACAACAGCCATGCCAGAGGTTGCCATGGGCGGCTTGCGCCATAGGCGGGGTAACTGAGGAACACCACCCACAACAGGAAACCCACGTGCACGGCACGCAGCACCTGGCTGGAAATGGGGGAGAAGGCGGCGGTGATGATCTGGAATACAGAAAACAGCAGGGCCACGTAGAACAGCGTCTTGGGCCAGTCTCGTGGGTCGGAGGGAAGACCGTGCTGAATTTCACTCATTAACTGAAAGCCTCTTGTCTACATCGAAGGTGCGAACCAGGAGGGTGCAACGGCGATCATCGCCGCTGCACCGGGTCGGTCTACAGCGCGCCGACTTCCTTGTAGTAGCGCTCGGCACCGGGATGCAGAGGGATAGGCAGGTTCTTCGCGGCATTTTCCAGCTTGATGTCCTTGGCCGCCGAATGGGCGTTGCCCAGGCGGGTGAGGTTATCGAACATCAGCTTGGTCATCTGGTAGGCCACCTCGTCCGAGACGTCCGCGCGGGTGACCAGGATGTTGGTGATGGCCACGGTCGGCACGGCTTCGGCCTGGCCGTCGTAGGTATTGGCCGGGATATTTGCGCTCTGGTAGGCCGGGTTGCCGATCTTCGCCACCACGTCTGCCGGGATCGACACGTAGTTGAGCGCCATGGTCGAGGCCAGGTCACGAATGGCCGCCATCCCAAGCCCGGAGGACTGGAGCGTGGCATCCAGTTGACGGTTCTTGATCAGGTCTACCGATTCGGCGAACGGCAGGTACTGGACCTTCATGTCGCTGTAGCTCAACCCTGCGGCCTTGAGGATGGCCCGCGCGTTGAGCTCGGTACCGGATTTGGCCGCCCCCACGGAGATGGATTTACCCTTGAGGTCGGCCAGGGTCTTGATCCCCGATTCCTGGCTGGCAACGATCTGGATGTAGTTGGGGTAGGCGCCGGCGATGGCCCGCAGTTTGGTCAGAGGTGCTTTGAAACCGGCATCTTCCACGCCGTTCTTGGCGTCCGCCACCGAGTCGCCCAGCGCCAGCGCCAGCTCACCGCGACCGGCCTGCAGCAGGTTAAGGTTTTCCACCGAGGCCTTGGTGGCCTGTACCGACGTCTTGGAGCCTTCGATCCCGTTGCTGTAAATCTGCGACAGGCCGACCCCGATGGGGTAATAAACCCCGCTGGTGCCCCCCGTCAGGATGTTGATGTAAACCGGTGCTGCCTGGGCTGTGGTCGTGACCACCAGTGCTGCCGCGGCGGCCAGAAGGGTGAAGCGCTTGTTGACTCGCATGGGAAACTCTCCGTCTTGTTATGGCTTTATGCAGAGTAGTGCCACTGTAGTCGAAACGGACCGGCAGGTGGCGAGTCAATAGCGCATCAAAAGGTGACGGGCGTCGTTTTTTTCAAGCATCCTTGTTAAACGCCGGGCCTGGCACAGCGCTGCTGCCGCGCACGGTCAACTCGAACGGCAGCACGACATGCCGTTCGGCAAGCGGTGTTTTCTCGATCAGGGCGATCAGCATTTGCACCGCCCGCTGGCCGAAGGTTTCGGCAGGTTGTGAGAGAGTGGTCAGCGGCGGATCACAGTAGGCGGCGAAAGGAATGTCATCAAAACCCACCAGTGAAATGTCCTCGGGCACCCGCAACCCCATTTGCTTGATGCGCTTGAGCGCGCCAATGGCCATCTCGTCGTTTTCACAAAACAGCGCGCTGGGGCGCTCGGCCAGCTCCAGCATCGCGCCGGCCCCGTCGTAACCGGCCTTCAACGTGAAGTCGCCGTGACAGATCAGGCCAGGGTCTGCGGCGATACCGGCCTGGTGCAGTGCATCCTGATAACCGGCTACGCGGTCCAGGGTCAGGGGACTGCTTCGCGGCCCTTTGATGATGCCGATGCGCCGGTGGCCGAGCCCGATCAGGTGTTCGGTCATGGCCTGGGCGGCGGCCCGGTTGTCGAGGCTGATGGTCGGGTAGGGGGCGCCTTTGACCACTTCGCAGGCGTTGACCAGCGGCAAGGATTCGGCGCCCGCGGGAAGCGATTCGAAAGGGTTGCTCGCGCGCAACTGGATCACCCCGTCGGCTTGGTGCGCGTAGACGAGGGCGGCAAATTCGCGCTCGATCTCTTCCCGACCCTGGGTGTCGCACAACAGCAGTCGATAACCGGCCGCCTGCGCAGCCTGCTGGGCCCCGCTGATGACCCGGGCGAAAAAGGTGTTGGCGATGGTCGGGACCAGAATCACCAGGTTGCCGGTTCGCCGGGAGCGAAACTGCACGGCCATCAGGTTGGGCCGATAACCGGCCTGTTCCACCGCCGCGTTAACCTTGTCGCGAGTTTGGGGCAGCACCCGTTCGGGAGATTTCAGCGTTCGGGAAACCGTGGCCACCGAAACTCCGGCCAGGCGGGCCACTTCACGGATATTGGACAAAATCACCTCGATTCGGCGCCAGGAATGCCGGCACGGTTGGGGAGCTTACCGCAGGTTGCGCGTCGCACAAATGCTCATGCATGGGCCAACGGGTTTGACATGCCGCAAAACTGAGCCTAGATTTCCGCCATGATGTAACCGGTTACATCGTCATCAGTCCCAGCATAAGAGAGTCGCGATGAATCCTGTAGCAGCCAAAATAAGAATGGGCTTTGTCGGCGGTGGAGAGGGCGCTTTCATTGGCCAGGCCCACCGTCAGGCCGCGGGTCTGGACGGTGGTTTTGAACTGGTGTGCGGTGCGTTCAGCCGTGATGCGCACAACAATCAGCAGACCGGCGCGGCCCTGGGGCTGGCCGCGTCCCGTTGCTACAGCGATTGGCAAGGCATGCTCGACAGCGAAGCGGCGCTGCCGGCCCACTTGCGCATGGAGCTGCTGGTCATCGTCACTCCCAATCATCTGCACGCCCCCATCGCCAACCAGGCGCTGAAGGCGGGTTTTCATGTGTTCAGTGAAAAGCCCGCCGCTATGAACCTGCGTGAGTTGCTGGCCCTCAAGCAAGTGCTTCAAAGCAGCGGCCGGCTCTACGGCCTGGCTCACACCTACCTGGGTTATCCGATGGTCTGGCAGGCCCGGGAGATGGTGCGCACCGGCGTGATCGGTGCGGTGCGCAAAGTGCTGGTCGAATACCCCCAGGGCTGGCTCAGTCAGGACGTCGCCGGGCAAGGCAACAAACAGGCCGGTTGGCGCGACGATCCTCAACAGTCAGGGTTGGGTGGCTGCATTGGCGACATCGGCACCCATGCGTTTTCCCTGGCGGAGTTCGTCGCCGACCAACCCATCGAGCAGATATGCGCGGCGTTGGGCACCCACATCCCGGGCCGGCAACTGGACGACGACGCGGCGATGCTGTTGCGCATGGCCGGTGGCGCCAGCGGCGTGCTGATTGCCAGTCAGGTCTGCGCAGGTGAAGAGAACCCGCTGAAAATCCGCCTGTATGGCGATAAGGGTGGCTTGGAATGGCGCCAGGAAGAACCGGCCAGCCTGATCCATCGTCCCCTCGACCAACCCCTGCGAGTCTTGCGGTCCGGTGTGGGCCAGCCCTGGCTGTGTGAGGCCGCCCGCCAGCGGATGCGGCTGCCGGCCGGGCATCCTGAAGGTTATCTGGAAGCCATGGCCAACCTCTATGGCGATTTTGCCCGTGCCATACGGGCCGCCGCGCCAGGGCCAGACGCCCCCGGCGTACCCGGCATCGAGACCGGTCTGCGGGGCATGGCCTTTATCGAAGCGGCCATCGCCAACCATCGCGGCGATACCAAGTGGACCGCACTGGCCTGCACACAATGAATCAGGAGAGCCCCGCCGTGAAACCCATTGCTCAAACACCGACAGGCCTGCGTGGCCCGGGTATTTTCCTGGCGCAGTTCATGTCCGCCGACGCGCCGTTCGACACCCTGGCGAACATCGCTCAATGGGCGGCCGCACAAGGTTACAAGGCCATCCAGCTGCCGACGTCGGGCACGCAATACATCGACCTGGCTCGCGCCGCCGAGAGCCAGGAATACTGCGACGAACTCAAGGCCATTTGCGCCCAGGCCGGTGTCCAGATCAGTGAGTTGTCGACGCACCTGCAAGGCCAGTTGGTGGCGGTGCATCCGGCGTTCGACGCACTGTTCGACGACTTCGCCCCGGCCCATCTGCGCGGTCAGCCCCAGGCGCGGACCGAATGGGCGATAGAGCAATTGAAGCTCGCCGCCCGCGCCAGCCAGCGACTGGGCCTCACCGCCCATGCGACGTTTTCCGGTGCGCTGTTGTGGCCGTACCTGTACCCGTGGCCGCAACGCCCCTCTGGCCTGGTGGAGCAGGGATTCGCCGAACTGGCCCGACGCTGGTTGCCCATTCTGGACTGCTTCGACGCAGCCGGCGTGGACCTGTGCTACGAGATCCATCCGGGTGAGGACCTGCACGATGGCGCCTCGTTCGAGCGCTTTTTGCAGGCCGTCGATCATCACCCTCGGGCAGCGATTCTCTACGACCCCAGCCATCTGCTCCTGCAGCAGATGGACTACCTGGGCTTCATCGATCGCTATCACGAGCGCATCCGCATGTTCCACGTCAAGGACGCCGAGTTCAGGCCCGACGCCCGTTCCGGCGTGTACGGCGGCTATCAGGGCTGGGTTGATCGTCCCGGGCGGTTCCGTTCGCTGGGCGATGGCCAGATCGATTTCAAATCGATCTTCAGCAAACTGACCCAATACGATTTCAGCGGCTGGGCGGTGTTGGAGTGGGAGTGTTGCCTGAAGGACTCGCAACAGGGCGCCGCAGAAGGCGCGGCGTTCATTGAGCGACACATGATCAGCAAGACCCGAAAGGCGTTTGACGATTTTGCCGGGGTAACGGCCGATGAAGATTCCAACCGGAGGTTGTTGGGCCTGTTGAGGTAACCGGCCCAACCCAAAACCCTATGGCGAGCAAACTCATTGTGGGAGCAAGGCTGGCCCGCGATGAACGAAAACGCGATTCAACGGTTGGACCGCGGCGCGGCCATCGCGGGCCAGCCTTGCTCCCACAGCGGCTCGCCACAACAGCACTTCTGAGCATTTTTCTTCACAAGAACAACAATAAAACGGTGACTGTCATGACCACGATGAACGCACGCTTGAGCGTGATGATGTTTCTGCAGTTCTTTATCTGGGGTGGCTGGTTCGTCACCCTGGGGACCTTTTTGTCCAGCACCCTGGGCGCCAGCGGTGGGCAGATCGGCATGGCGTTCTCCACCCAGTCCTGGGGAGCGATCATTGCCCCCTTCGTGATCGGCCTGATCGCCGACCGCTACTTCAATGCCGAACGCATCCTGGCGGTGCTGCATCTGTTGGGCGCGGTGTTGTTGTATCAGCTGTATGCGGCGGCGGATTTCAACGTGTTCTACCCGTACGTGCTGGCGTACATGGTGATCTACATGCCGACCCTGGCCCTGGTCAATTCCGTGGCGTTCCGCCAGATGCGCGACCCGGCGCTGGAGTTCTCCCGTATCCGGGTGTGGGGCACGATCGGCTGGATCGTCGCCGGCGTGGTGATCAGCTTTGTGTTTGCCTGGGATTCGCGCGAAGCGATCTCGGCGGGCGGCTTGCGCAATACCTTCCTGATGGCCAGCATCGCCTCGCTGGTCTTGGGGCTCTACAGCTTCACGTTGCCGGCCACCGCACCGCTCAAGGCGCAAGCGAGCGCAGGTGGCGTCAAACAGCTGCTGGGCCTGGATGCCTTGGGCCTGTTGAAGGATCGCAGCTACCTGGTGTTCTTCATCGCCTCGATCCTGATCTGCATCCCCCTGGCCTTCTATTACCAGAACGCCAACCCGTTCCTGGCCGAAACCGGCATGACCAACCCCACGGCGAAAATGGCCATCGGGCAAGTCTCCGAAGTGCTGTTCATGTTGCTGTTGCCGCTGTTCATCCAGCGCTTCGGCATCAAGTTGGCGCTGCTGGTAGGCATGCTGGCCTGGGCGCTGCGTTACGTGCTGTTCGCCTACGGCAATAACGGCGATCTGGCGTTCATGCTCTTCACCGGTATCGCCCTGCACGGCATCTGCTATGACTTCTTTTTTGTCTCGGGGCAGATCTACACCGATGCCAAGGCGCCGGAGCGTTTTCGCAGCTCGGCCCAGGGGCTGATTACGTTGGCGACCTATGGCGTGGGCATGCTGATCGGCTTCTGGGTGGCGGGGCAGGTGACCGATCACTATGCCGTGGACGGCGGCCATGAGTGGAAGAGCATCTGGTTGTTCCCGGCCGGTTTTGCGCTGCTGGTGTTTGTCTGCTTCCTGTTTACCTTCAACGGCCGGCAGGCGGTCGTGGCCGCGTCTAAGGCCTGAGGTGCCGGACGTCAGTCATTTATGGCTGACGTCCAGTTTGGTGTAGGTCACTTTCCCGCCTTCGCTGGAAGAACCGACGTTGTCCAGGGTGTAGCCGCCGGCCTTGAAGTAAAAGTTGTAGCCATGCCAGGCGCGGTCCAGCTTCACCTGCTTGCCAACGTTGTTGATCAGCACCGTGAGCTTGCCTTGCTTGTCCATTTGCAGGGAGTAGCTGAAGGTTTTGTTCAGTGCCACTTTCGGCACGGTATAGATCACCGGGCTCTTCTTGTCCTTGGGTTTTACCCGATATTCCACATCGATGTTGCCGGTGCCCTTGGCGTAGCGATACACCAGCTTCAACAGCGGCGTAGGGGCATCCTTGGCGTGGATCTGCGCCACGACTACACGGCCCTGGGAAGGGACTTGGTTCACCGCCAAAGTACCTTTGAGGGTATTGACGCCGCTGTTGTAACGCCAGTTGCGCAACTTGCCGTCTTTGGTGGTTTCGCGCAATTCGGAGCGCGGGTAGTCACTTTTACCGGTGTGGGAGCCGGTCACCGGCGCCCAGAAGACAATCCGCTCGCCGGAGCGGTTGAAATACTTGTTCTGCAGCGTCGGCATGGCCTTGGTCGCCACGACTTGCGCCGGGGTCTGCACGGGTAGGGTGATGTTCCAGACAGTCAAATCGATCATGGTCAATGCTCCGACGGAACCGGCCATTACTCATCAGCCGGAATGGGCAAGATTACCTTCCGTGGCACAGTGTTCATGGTATCGACGGGGGCCTGTTTAGCTGCAGAGGCAACTGACGAATGGCTCTGCGCTGAGCCTTGCGGCCGGTTGAACGCAGTGATGTCAATTTGACGCTGATCGGTTAGAGTACGCGCCGCCCGAGAGATGGATCCCGGGCGTTTTCTCATGGAGTATTCAATGAACCACCTCAGCAAAATTGTCGCCTGCGCACTGGTTGGCCTGGCCCTGGCGGGTTGCACCGGCACCCCGATGAAAACCAAGCAGTACGACAGCAGCCAATACACCGTGGTCGGCCACAGTGAAGCGAAAGCCACCGGCCTGCTGCTGTTCGGCATGATCCCGATCCGCCAGAACAACCGTTTCGTGCGCGCTCAGAATGCCGCGATCCTGGCCAAGGGCGGCGATGCCATGATCAACACCCAGGTGCAGGAAGACTGGTTCTGGGCCTGGGTCCTGACCGGTTACACCACCAAGGTGTCCGGTGATGTGGTCAAGCTGAAAACCGTTCAGTAAGACTCACGCTGTTGTGGGGGAGGGATGTGCAGTGCCGGCTGGCGCGGATCGATCTGATCCAATCACTGCTAGTCAACAGTACGAGCACTTTCCTCCTCCCGAAGCCCAAGGCTCATGTCATCGCAGCTTTGCGACCAGGCGCTGAGCCATTCGGGCATGGCCGGTGAGTGTTCGGCCAACCCCAGTGCGCGAATAAACTCTCCCGGTGCAATCGTGCCTTGGGCCGAACGGAACAGGCCGCGCATCATCACCACGCCCACCACGCGCCCCTGGCTCAGGAAGCGGTGTTCCATGAAGGTCCACTTCTCGTCCCAGCCCAGCAGGCGGGTGTGCACTTCGAACGCTTCGAACAGCTTCAGCTCCCGGCGAAACTTACCCCACACATCCCCCACGATCGGCACTGCCCGGTTGCGCAAGGCCACTTTGTAGGCGCCGCTGCGCAGCACGTAATCCATACGCCCTACGTCGGCCAGGGTGAAATAGCGGCCGTTGGTGACATGGCGGTTGAGGTCCAGGTCCAACGGCCACACCCGCATGCGCACCACGGTGGTATCCAGGGGGCCGGTCGGCTTGCGCCAGGGACGACGAAACAGCATGAGCAACAGTCGGAACCAGAGATTCATAAATACGCCCGCGAGGGTGGAAAACGCCGCACTTTAGACAGGCGCCGAGGCCTGGGCTAGGTGCGCAAATGACTGTTTTCGTGGAAATCGCGCATTTGGGACATGTCCGGCGGGTTTGAACTCTTCAAGAACCTGTCTTCAAACGCCGCGCCGAATGTTATTGATCGTTCCCACGCTCCTGCGTGGGAACGTCGCCAGGGACGCTCCGCGTTCCGCTTCTGGAAGGTGACGCAGAGCGTCACAGGATGCATTCCCACGCAGAGCGTGGGAACGATCAAAAACAGCCGTAACCTCAGCCTTTGGCCGCCATCGCAGTCACTTCCACTCGCATTCCTTCAACCGCCAGCGCCGCCACGCCCACGGCGGCGCGTACCGGCCAGGGTTTGGCGAAGAAACGCTGGTACACCTCGTTGAATGCCGCGCGGTCGGCCATGTCGGTGAGGTAGATGGTCAGGTGCAAGACCCGGTCCATGGAACTGCCGGCGCCTTCCAGGGCAGTCTTGAGTGCCTGCAATGTGCATTCGCTTTGCAAGGTGATGTCACCCAGCTCCAGGCTGCCGTCAGGGCGAGTGGGGATCTGGGTAGAAACCAGCAGGCCGCCGAAGCCGGCGACGTCGGAAGAGATGGAGTCCGCGTCTGGGTCGGGGATGAACGTGATGTCTTGGTTTGCCATGAAAGCCTCTTGTTCAGGAAAGGGTTAAGGGGACGGATCAGCTGCGCGCCTCATCCGTTTCGTTTCGATGATGGTCAGGCCAACTGTCGACGGGGCGCGCACGGTCTTCGTTGAACATTTCGGTGAGCAACGCGTTGGCGCGCTGGTAGGCGTCGTGCCTGAACTTGAGGTCGTCTTCCGGCTGGGCGACGATTTCCTCCAGCATCTGCAGATTCAAACGACGGAACTGATCCGCGCGCTCGCGCGCTTCGTAAGCCCCGACGCCCATCTGCACCAGCGCATTTCGGCCCAATGCCAGCGCGCTCTCGAAGGTTTCCCGCTCGGCGGTCTCTACGCCCATCTGCCGCAGGGTGATCAGGTGCCCCATGTCCCGCGCACGGACGATCAGTTTCAACGCGGGGAAGTGCTCCTGGACCACTCGGGTCAGCGTCAAGTTGTCCTGCTGGTCGTCAATCGCATTGATCAGCACCACCGCCTGGCCGGCGCCGGCCGCGTGGAGCAGATCGAGGCGAGTGGCGTCGCCGTAGAACACTTTTACGCCGAATTTGCGCAGCGTCTCGATGTTGTCGGGGTCATGGTCCAACACCACCACCTCGACGCCGCAGGACATCAAGAGACGCCCGGCGATCTGTCCGAAGCGACCGAACCCGGCGATGATCACCCGTGGGTTCTGCTGATCGACGAGGTCGGATTCCTGGCGGTCTTTCTTGGTGGCGGACTCTATTCGATCCAGCAGCAGGATCAGCAACGGCGTCAGGCACATGGACAGGGCCACCGCCAGCGTCAGGCTCTTGCCCCACTGGTCGGTCAGAATGCCGGCCAGCGTGGCGGCGCCGAACACCACGAAGGCGAACTCGCTGCCCTGGCCGAGCAACACCGCTTGCCATGAGCGTTGGCCGGAAGGGACGTTCAGCAAACGGCTGACGGCCTTGATCACCAGCAATTTGATCAGAATGAAACCCAGGGTCAGAGTCATGACCTTCAGCGGTGCATTGATCAGCGTGCCGAAATCGATCGACATGCCGACGCCGATAAAAAACAACCCCAGCAGCAAGCCTTTGAACGGTTCGATGTCGCTTTCCAGGGCATGGCGGTATTCAGAACTGGCCAGCAGCACCCCGGCGAGGAACGCGCCCATGGCCATCGACAAGCCGGCCTCTTCCAGCAGAAACCCGAAGCCGAACACCAGAAACAGCGCCACGGCGCTGAAGATCTCACGCAGCCCCGAGCGCGCGGCGAAGCGCAGCAGCGGGCGTGTCACGTAGCGTCCCAACAGCACGACGACGCTGATGGCCACGACGATCTTGATAATCGAAAGCACCAGGGCGGTGCCGGACGGCGTGTCGCCGTGGGCCGCCAACAACGGAATCATGGCAACCAGGGGAATGGCCGCGATGTCCTGGAACAGCAGGACGGCGAAGCTGCTGCGCCCGACGGCGGTCGACGTCAGGTTGCGCTCGTTCATGGCTTGCATGGCGATGGCCGTGGAGGACAGGCTCAGGGTCAGGCCGACCAGCAACGCGGCCGTCCAATTCAGCCCCAGGGCCGCGCAGAACACCGCGATTGCCCCGCCACAGGCGAGCATCTGCAAGGCGCCGCCACCGAACACCATCCTGCGCAATGCCCAGAGCCTCTTGGGATCGAGCTCGAGCCCGATGACGAACAGCATCAGGACGACGCCGATTTCGGCGAATTCCAGAATCGCCTTTACGTCAGTAACGAGCTTGAGTCCCCACGGGCCGATCACGCACCCGGCCAGCAGATAACCCAACACCGGGCCCAGGCCCAACCTGACGGCAATCGGCACGATCAACACCGCCGAACCCAGGTAGATAAGCAGTTCAATCAGGCTGTGAGTCTCCATATCAATCTTCCTTCCAGGAGGCCAGGCGTGCGCTGTAGTGTTCGATTTGTACATCCAGGGTTTCGGACGCGCCGGCATACGCGCCGTGTACCACGACCGGCTCCAGCCAGCGCATGTGGCAGTAGATGGCCGTTGCGTGGAGGGGCTGGGCCAGCACCTGGAAGCCCGGGTAGGCGCCGATCTGGAAATGATCGTGGTTGCCACCCGTGGAGACGGCCCACAGCAGGGGCTTGTCTTTGAGGGCTGTGGCGTCTCTGCCATAGGCCCAGCCATGGGTGAACACTTTATCGATCCACAATTTCAGCAGCGGCGGCATGCTGTACCAATACATCGGGTGTTGGAGGACGAGCAGTTGGCACTGCTCGATGGCGCGTTGTTCGGCCTCGACGTCGATGTCGAAGTCCGGATAAAGATCGTAGAGGGACAGTATGACCACGTCCGGATGACTGGATGCCCGCTGGAGCATTTGCTGGTTGACCCGTGACTGGTCAGGGTAGGGGTGGGCGTAAATGATCAGAATCATCAGGGCAATTCCGGGAGGCCGGTCCTGGTCAAAAGGCCCGACATCCTACCGAGGAAGGCGCGTGTTGTTTAGAACATTGTTTGCCGGCGTATGGTGCCGGGGTTAATTGAGCGGCAGCGAGACCTTGACCTCCAGGCCGCCGCCCCGCCGATTCCTGAGGGTCAGCGTCCCGCCATGCTCCAGCACCGTCGCCCGCGCTGCCGACAGCCCAAGCCCGACACCGCCGGTGTTCTTGTTGCGCGAGCCTTCGATGCGAAAGAAGGGCGCGAAGACTTGCTCGTGGAACTGCGGGGCGATACCAGGCCCGCGGTCGTGGACGCGAATCTCGACGCGGTCCATGAACGCCTTGAGCTGAACGCCCGGCTCGCTGCCATATTTGCTCGCATTGTCGATCAGGTTGACCAGGGCTCGCTTGATCCCGATGGGCCGGCCCATGTAAACGAAACGAGGAGCGCCCTCGAATGAAACCTCGGTGCCGGCATCCTTGAAGTCGTCGACGACCGTGTGCAGCAGTTCGGCCAGGTCGAACGCGGTGGCGTGTTCGAGCCGAGCTTCGTCGCGGAAAAATTCCAGCGCACTGTTGACCATCGCCTGCATTTCATCCACGTCCCTGAACAGCCTCGATTGCTGTTCGGCGTCGTCGATGAACTCTCCACGCAGGCGCATGCGGGTCAGGGGTGCGCGCAGGTCGTGGGAGATGGCTGCGAGCATCTGCGTGCGGTCCTGGACGAAGTGTTGCAGCTGGGCCTGCATGGAATTGAACGCGAGGATCGCCTGACGGATTTCGTGAGGGCCGACCACCGGGATGGGCGGCGCCCTGAAGTCCACGCCAAAGCGCCTGGCGCCTTCGGCAAAGCGTTCCAGCGGTGTCGCCAGATGCCGTGTAGCAATCAGGGCGACGATAAACGTCGATAGAAGAATCAGCCCGATAATGATCAGGTTGCGCATCCACTCTTTCAGGCCCCAACTGCGAGAGGCTACGGAAAATTCCACCCAGGAATCGTCGGCCAATTGGATGAGGACCGCGTAGCGCCTGTCTGGCTGGTCGGCGGGCCAATCGTCGGGCTCGAAGGCCTCTATCCTGGCCTCGGGCCTGCCCAGTTGCTTGCGCAGGAACGTCGCCCCCTCACTGAACTGTGGGTCGTCGATCACCGGCACTCGTGCGTCTTCACGACGGGGCAACCATTGTGCGGTGAACGCCTGGTCGCTGGCTGCCCTGGCGATATCGGGCCGTTGTCCGGGCGTCACCGAGTCGATGATACGAGTGATGGCGGCGGCTTTCTCCATCAGGCCGGTTTCCATCAGAGGAGGGCGTGCCCAGGTCCCAGCCAACAGGCCGAACAGCTCATTCAGGGCCAGTAAAGTCAGCATGGCGAGCATGGTGGTCAGGGCAATCCAGCGGGCTACCGTATCGCGTGGCCGATGGAAAGCTGAGTGCCGGGGCTTCATCGCTTCACCACATGGGGGCTGAAAAGGTAGCCGCTGTTGCGAATGGTGCGGATCATCGATGGGCCAGTGATATCGCTCTCCAGCTTGCGGCGCAGCCGGCTGACCTGAACGTCGATGCTGCGATCGAAGGCGTCATACGTTTCGCCGCGGGCCAGGTCCAGCAGTTGCTGGCGAGTGAGCACCCGGCGCGGGTGTTCGGCAAAGACCAGCAGCAACTCAAATTCGCCGGTGGACAGCGGGATCATGACTTTGTCCGGTGAGCGCAACTCGCGACGGGTGACGTCCAGCTGCCAGTTCTCGAATTCCAGGATCAGGCGCGAGGTGCTGTTCAACGTGCCTCTGGCTTCGCCGGTGCGCCTGAGCACGGCGCGCACCCTGGCCAGCAGCTCGCGCGCATCGAACGGCTTGGTCAGGTAATCATCTGCCCCCAGCTCAAGACCGACGACGCGATCACTCAGCTCACCCATGGCCGTGAGCATGATGATCCCCACCGTATGCTCGGCCCGCAGGCGCTGGCAGAGCACCAGTCCACTGTCTCCCGGCAACATGACATCGAGGATGATCAGGTCCGGCAAGCGACGCGCCACCGCCTGCCACAGGGCGGCACCGTCGGCGGCCACTTCGACGCTATAACCATGTTGCTCGAGGAATTTGCGCAAGAGGGCGAGGACTTCGAGGTCGTCGTCCACCAGTAATAGATGGCTCACAGTGGGTACGCAGGGCAATGAATACAGAAGGGGATACTAGGGTCAATCCGGGGCCTGCGTCATATATTTCAACTTGGTAATAAAGTTGCCGACGGGCAATGTTGTGGAAATCTTCAGGCAAAAAATCAGGGGCAGGATCACCCGATGTCAGTCAGTTGAACGACAACCAACCCAACACAACCCTCGCCACAAGAGCTGTGTACGGCGGTGTCTTCCCAAACTGACCGGTATCGCCCCAATTCCTTGCCGAGATAGCCTTGTATGCCGATCACCAAGCCCGTTGCGCTGTTTGTCCGTTGCACTGTTGTCGTTGGACTCGTGGCATTCGCCAGCGGCTGCACCAGCACGCCCGCTGCAACCCCTGGCAGTTGTGAACGTGCGAGCTACACCGTCGATGATCCGGCAGAGCCCGTCAACCGGGGCATCTTCGCCTTCAACCGGACTGTCGATGACTATGCGCTGGCCCCGGTTGCCCGTGGTTATCTCAAGCTTCCGGATGTGGTGCAGACCGGGGTGCATAACTTCGTGGCGAACTTCGGTGAGCCCAAGGTCTTCATCAACGATCTGCTGCAAGGCAACGCCCAACGCTCGGTCAACACCCTGGGTCGCTTCGTCATCAACACCACCGCAGGCATCGTCGGGCTGATCGATGTGTCGGGCAAACTGGGTATCGAACGCCACAAGGCCGATTTCGGCCAGACGTTCGGCGTCTGGAACATCGCTCCCGGGCCGATCGTCGAACTGCCGCTGCTGGGAACGTCCAGCCTGCGCGACGCAACCGGCAAACTGCTGAGTTCTGCGGTCGATCCGTTCGGCAGCAACAGCGATACGGTCGATACGTTAGGCACGATCAATACCGTAGGCGGGGTCGTTGATGGTCGTGCCGAGGCGCTCCCGCTGACGGACAAGTTGCGGGCCCGGCCGGATTACTACGTGGCGCTTCGTGACGCGGTAGCGCAGCGGCGCGCCGATTTTGTCGCCCAGGGCAAATTGGGCGCGGTGGCGGGGGACGACGCCGCCTGCCCGGAGGGAGAGACCGTTGATGAGTAACCCCGTATTGGTTCTGCACCGGCGAGTGAAAAACCTTGAGCAAGGCATTCTGCATTGCCGGGAGATCGAGTTGCAGTTGACGGAGGATGGCCGACATTTACTGCTCAGCCGTTACCTGGAGTTGTACAGCCATGACCAGGTTGGCGCGTGCGACATCCAGAATTACCGGGTGCCGCTGGCGAGCATGATTCGCTGGATGGTCAGTCATGGGGAGCGGATGAGTCCACTGGTCCGCTAGCCTTGCGCCGACGCAGAGACTGCTAGACTTTATCGTCCAGTTATCTCTCGGAGAGATCGGATGAAGAACAAAAACACGATTTGTCTCTGGTACGACGGTGCTGCGCTGGAGGCTGCGCAGTTCTACGCCGCGACGTTCCCGGACAGTGCGGTGCAGGCCGTTCATCACGCTCCCGGTGACTACCCGATGGGCAAGCAGGGCGATGTGCTGACGGTCGAGTTCACGGTAATGGGCATTCCATGCCTGGGGCTGAACGGAGGCCCGGCGTTCCAGCACAACGAAGCCTTTTCGTTTCAGGTCGCGACCGATGACCAGGCCGAAACGGACCGCTTGTGGGATGCGATTATCGGCAATGGCGGCCAGGCAAGTGCCTGCGGCTGGTGCAAGGACAAGTGGGGCCTGTCCTGGCAGATCACCCCGCGCGTGCTGACTGCCGCGATAGCCAATCCCGATCAGGCAGCTGCCAAGCGCGCGTTCGAAGCCATGATGGAAATGACAAAGATCGACATCGCGGCCATCGAAGCAGCGTTGAAAGGTTGAGCGGCGCAGGCTGACAGTCCGCTATCGCGAGCAGGCTCGCTCCCACATTGGATCTGTGTCGGTCTCGATGGGTGGGTCAACACAACCCCCTGTGGGAGCGAGCCTGCTCGCGAAGACGGCCGCACATTCAACACGCCGCAACCTGACTCACCGCCAGTCAGCTCACCCCTGGGCGGCTTCAGGCAACCTGGCAATCACCTTGATCTCGAACTGAAAGCCATACAACCAGGTCACTCCCACCGCCGTCAGCGTCGGATGCGGTGCGCTGCCCCAGAATTCGGGCACCACTTTCCAGATCGTTTCGAATGTCGATTCGGGGTCGACGATGAACACGGTGACATCGACCACATCATCAAAGGTGCAATCGGCGGCGGCGAGAATCGCCTTCAGGTTGTTGAACGCCCGCCGAACCTGATCCTCCAGTTCGGGCTCTGGCGAGCCGTCTTCGGTGCTGCCGACTTGCCCCGATACGAATAAAAAGCCATTGGAGCGAATCGCCGGCGAATAGCGATTACGCTCATAAAGTGCCTGGCGTCCGGCGGGGAAAACTACATCGCGCTGTGTCATGGGTGCCTCCATCAAAGGGTCGGATTCAATGTTGAAAACACTCTAGGGGCTTGTGCGCGGACGATAAACGAGCAACCTTGGCGATCACTGTTTGTAAAATCCAAACAATCTGACGGACACCGGGGCAGTAATGGATCGTTTCGACGCGATGCAGGCATTCGTTCGAGTGGTGGAGGCGGGCAGCTTCACCAAAGCCGCCGAAACACTGCACATGAGCAAAACCACCGTGACCCAATTGGTGCAGCAACTGGAGGCCCGGCTGCGCGTCAAGTTGCTCAATCGCACCACGCGCAAGGTCAACGTCACCGCTGACGGCGCCGCTTATTACGAGCGGGTGATTCGCCTGCTGGCCGACATGGACGATGCCGAGACCAGCCTGTCCGGCGCTCAGGCACTGCCCAGGGGACGGCTACGGGTGGATGTGCCAAGCCCGTTGGCGACCATGATCCTGGTGCCGGCATTGCCGCAATTTTACGCGCGATACCCGGACATTCAGATCGACATGGGCGCAAGCGACCGCATCGTCGACATGCTCGATGAAAACGTCGATTGCGTGGTGCGCGGCGGCGAGCTGACGGATCAGTCGCTGATCGCCCGGCGCGTCGGCGACCTGGCCCTTGGCGTGTTTGCCGCACCGAGCTATCTGCAGCGCGTGGGCACGCCTGCGCATCCGCGAGAATTGGAAGATTCCCAGCATCGCATCGTCGGCTTCCTCTGGGCGCGCACCGGCAAACCGCTCCCTTACGCCATGCACAACCACGGCGAGCATTTGCACATCAAAGGACGCTACGCACTGGCCGTCGATGATGGCAACGCCTACCTTGCGGCCGGTCTGGCGGGGTTGGGTGTGCTCTGGCTACCCGAGTACATGTCCAGATCCCACCAGGCGCGCGGTGAGTTGGTGCGCCTGTTCGAAGACTGGCGCCTCGACCCGATGCCGCTCTACGTGGCCTATCCTCCTAACCGACACATCAGCGCCAAGTTGCGGGTGTTCATTGAATGGGTGGTGGAGTTGATGGCGCAGCATGCGCCTGTTATCGACCGGGCCGGGTTATGAAACCCGATCGCATGACTGCAGAGGAGACGCACCATGGACCGATTCACCGGCGGTTGCCTGTGCGGCAACGTTCGCATCCAAGCCACGGGCCGCCCATACCGGGTTGGTCTTTGCCACTGCCTCGACTGTCGCAAGCATCACGGGGCGCTCTTCTACGCCTCCGCCGTGTTCCCCCAGGATGCCGTGACGATCGAGGGCGAAACCCGGGACTACGCCGGGCGCTTCTTCTGCCCGCGCTGCGGCTCGTCGGTGTTTGCCCGTACCGGCGATGAGGTGGAAGTGAACCTGGGAACGCTGGATGCCCCGGATCAACTGATGCCCACCTACGAAAGCTGGACCGTGCGCCGTGAGTCCTGGTTGCCGACGTTTCCGTTCACCAGGCACTACTCGCATGATCGTGAGGGTACGGGGCGCTCCGAGGAGTAGGCGCGGTAGCGGGTCTTAGCCAAAGCCCACAATCGCCTTGATCTCCAGGTACTCCTCAAACCCATGGAGACCATACTCACGGCCATTGCCGGAACGCTTGTAGCCACCGAACGGTACCCTCTGTGCGCAAGGACGAGATTCCGTTGCGCAAACTGTTGCGGCACTGATTCAAAGGAAAAGGGGCCCCGTCATCCAGCGCTGTCCTCACTGGCGTGAATCAACGCACTCACCCGTCGGCCCAGGTCAGTCAAGCTGAAAGGTTTGGCCAGTACGTGGGTCGTGGTGTCGACCGACACCAGATTTTTCCCCTCGGCAAATCCGGTGATGAACAACACTTTCAGCGAGGGATATCTGGCCTTCATTTCATTCGCCAGGCTGATGCCATTCATGGTTCCCGGCAGGCCGATATCTGTCAGCAATAAATCGATATGCTCGGTCTTATCGGCCTGCTTGAGGGCAGAGACGCTGTCCAGCGCATCGATGACGTGATAGCCGGTTTCAGTCAGGAATTCCGAGACCAACTGGCGAATCGCCGCTTCGTCATCCACCACCAGAATGGTTTCGTTGGCGCCGGGCTGCAAGGGTGCGGTGTCATCCAGATGCGCGCTTTTCACCCTGATGGGGGACTGGCTGACAACCGGAAAATACATTGTCACGGTCGTGCCCACGCCGACGCTGCTCTGAATCTTCACCTGCCCTCCGGATTGCTGTACAAACCCGTAGATCATCGACAGGCCCAGGCCGGATCCTTCGCCAATGCGCTTGGTGGTGAAGAACGGATCGAATACCCGAGACAAGATGTCGGCGCTGATCCCCGTGCCCGAGTCGGTGACCGAGATCGTCACATATGGGCCCGGCGGCATCATTTTTTCGCTGGAAGATGTCGCGTCGATAACGCAGCGTTGCACGTCAAGTTTCAAGGTTCCGCCACCGGGCATCGCATCCCGGGCGTTGATGGCCAGATTGAGCAGGGCGTTCTCCAGTCCATTGGGGTCGCATTTGATCGGATCATGCCCCCTGAAAGCGCATTCGACATGAATGCTCGGGCCCACGGAGCGTCGGATCATTTCTTCCAGGCCGGCCACCACTTTGCGCGGTTCGAGAACTTCCGGTTCTAGCGATTGCTGCCTGGAAAATGCCAGCAGGCGCTGGGTCAGTGCGGCGGCGCGTGTCGCTGAGGTCAGGGCGACGGAGTTGTAGCGAGACAGTTCGTCGTAGCGTTGACGGTCGATGTGCCGTTGCATCAGCTCAAGGCTGCCACTGATGCCAGCCAGCAGGTTGTTGAAATCGTGGGCAATACCCCCCGTCAGTTGGCCTACCGCTTCCATCTTCTGACTTTGCCGCAGTTTCGACTCGGCCAGCGCACGCTCCTGTTGTTCGGCTTCAAGCTGCTGGGTACGGGTTGCAATCCGGTCTTCGAGCAGGTCGTTCCAGTCCCTGAGCGCCGCCTCCAGTTGCACCCGCTCGTTGATGTCTTCGACGGTGCCATACCAGCGCTCGCATCGTCCTTCAGGATCCAGGCTACAAAACGCGCGGATTCTGAACCATCGATATTCCCCCGTGGATTTTCGCAACTGGATCTGTGCGTCGAAGGGTTGCAAACTCGCCAGCGACTGATTCCACAACCGGGCAAATGATATGCGGTCATCGGGATGCGTTGCGTTCAACCACTGGCGCCCCAGTGTCTGTTCCGGCGACCGTGCGGTGTATTCATACCAGCGTTGATCCAGCGATGTCACCGCGCCATGGCTGTCGGCCGTCCAGGGCCAGAGTGGATTGAGCTGAGCGGCGATTCGATAGTGCCTTTCGCTTTCCCGCAATTTTTCTTCAGTCAGGCGCATGGCCTGCATGGTTTTGGCGCGTTTCAACGCCGCACCCAGCAGGTTGCTGTAGACGCGCAGAAAGTCGATGTCGCTCTCGCTAAACTGCCGGGGGCTGCGGCTGTCGACTTCGAAGATGCCGAAGGGGCGCGTCTCGGTGGCGCCGTGTACCAGCACATTGACGAACGCCTGGACGCCGTTGCGCGTTTGGAAGTCGTGATAGTGAAAGCGTGTTTCTGTCGCAATGTCCGTGGAAATGACGGCGCCGCCGGAGTCCAGCGAATACCGTTCCGGGGTGCCTTCCAGTGCCTGAACCCGGACTTCGCCGACGACCCCCGGCAACCAGCCCACACCGTTGCGTACGAAGAAAGTGAGCCCGTCGTCGTCCAGCGACATGAACTTCGCCAAATGGGTTTCCAGTGCTTCACCGACCAGACGACATGCCTCGTCGAGGATGTGTTCAAAATCGTCCGAAACCAGGGCCAGCTCGCCGAACTCGGCAAGTACCTTGCGTTGACGTAATAAAGTGTCTTCGATTGTCATGTGGGTCACCCTTGGTACGTCTTGAGTATCCGAGGGTTGCAGGACGGCTAGGTTCACATGAATTGATAAGCGTGCCGGCCACAAGCCATTTGACGGGAGAGGCGTAGAACGCAAAAGCCCTTCCTGAGAAGGGCTCTGCAAGGTGGGCGCGGAATCTGGGCGCCCTTGGACAAAGGTGGGAGCGAGCCTGCTCGCGATGGCGCTAGGTCGCCTGGCCGGGGTCGTGAATGTTCCGACGCTATCGCGAGCAGGCTCGCTCCCACACAGGTCATGCAGTGCATGTCATTGTTTTATTCCTGAAGAAACGTCAGCAGATCCTGGTTCAGCCGGTCCTTGTGCGTATCGGTCAGGCCATGCGGCGCGCCGGGGTAGACGATCAGACGTGCACCCTTGATCAGCGCCGCCGAGGCCCGACCAGAAGCATCAATGGGAACAATCTGATCATCGTCTCCATGAACGACCAGCGTCGGCACATCGAATTTCTTCAGGTCGTCGCGAAAATCGGTCGCCGAGAAGGCCGCGATCGATTCATAGGTGTTCTTGCTGCCCGCCTGCATGCCCTGCACCCAGAACGACTGGATCAGCCCTTGGGATGGCTTGGCACCCTCGCGGTTGAAACCGAAGAAAGGACCGGAGGCGATGTCCAGGTAAAGCTGTGAGCGGTTCTCCAGGGACGCCTTGCGCAGCCCGTCGAACACCTCGATGGGCAGACCGCCGGGGTTGGTTTGGGTCTTGAGCATCAGCGGTGGGACGGCGGAAACCAGCACGGCCTTCTTCACCCGGCCCGTACCATGGCGACCGATGTAGCGAGCTACTTCACCACCTCCGGTCGAGAACCCCACCAAAGTCACCTCTTTGAGGTCCAACGCTTCAATCACCGCCGCCAGATCGTCGGCGTAGTGATCCATATCGTTGCCTTCCCACGGCTGGCTGGAGCGGCCATGACCGCGACGGTCGTGGGCAACGACGCGATACCCCTTCGAGGCGAGGAACATCATCTGCGCTTCCCAGCTGTCGGCGTTCAGCGGCCAGCCGTGACTGAAGGTCACCACCTGGCCATCCCGTGGGCCCCAGTCCTTGTAGTACAGCTGCACGCCATCCCGAGTGGTGATGTAGCTGGCGGACTGGATCATGCTGCCGACGGCGGACATGCTCGCAGCGGTCTGGGCGGGGGAGGCAGCTTCTGCGCTGAGGGTTGCCAGTGCCAGCGTCGCGATGGCCATGGTGCGGTTGAGTGTGTTCATCGTCTCTCTCCATAGGGGTCGGTTTGACCTGTCGCGACCGCCGTCGATCGCGTTGGTGGGCAGATTAGAGAGAGAGGCTGCTACCGAGAACCGCTGCGCTATCGATAGCTGCTATACGCATAACCGATGGTTGCGGCGCGCTTGGATGGACCCCCTACGCTGGAGCACTCAAGCGGGCTCCAGTTCCGCGCTGAGATAGACCTGGCGGCGCAGCCATTGATGGCCGGCATCCTTGTTATTGCGCGGGTGCCAGGCCAGCACCAGGCGCAGCGCCGTCAGCTCGAGGGGTGGTTCGAACAGGTCCAACCGGTCGCGGTACTGGCAGAGGAAGCGCGAGGGCAGTGTGCACAGGGTATCGGTGGACGCAACGAGCAGCGGCGCCAGTGCGTAATTCTGGATGGAGAAGGCGACGTTGCGAACCTGGTTGATCTCCACCAGTGCCTCGTCGACCACCCCGGCAAAACGCCCGCCTTCCGAGGACACGAGCACATGATCAAGGGCGCAAAACGTCTCGAGATCAAGTGGTCCCGTGCCGCGAGGATGGCCCTTGCGCTGGGCGGTCAGGAAGCCATCCTCCCAAAGAGGTCGCTGCATGAGGTCGTCGCGAAGCGCGCCTGGCACGGTGATCAGAAGATCGATCTGGCCTTGCTCAAGACGCTCGAACACGTCGCGTGGGGGATGGATGAACGCCAGCTTTGCATGCTTTGCCTCATGCTTCAGACGGGCGCAGAGATCCGGCGCCAGAACGGCCGCCGGCGTCTCGAACAAGGCGATAACGAAGGTGCGGGTCGTGGTGGCCGGATCGAAGCGTTCCGGTTGACTGACCAGGCGTTTGAGCCCTTCGAGCACTTGCAGCAACTCTTGCTCCAGTGCCTGCGCCCGGGGCGTGGGGACCACGCCACGACCGTTCGCCGCCGGGACGAACAACGGATCCGCCAGGATATCCCGCAGACGCGCCAGCCGTGCCGACAGAGCCGGTTGGCTGATGCCCAACTGGGCAGCGGCACGCGTGACATTGCGCTCTTGCAGCAGCGCCTTGAGTGCCAGCAGCAACGCTCCGTCGAAATCTGTGTAGTTCATCTTCATCTCCCGATCAGCGCCATCAGACAGGCTGCTGTGCGGGCATGAAATCAAACAAGGTGCCGGTCTGTATAGCGTTGCGCAGGTGGGAGCGAGCCTGCTCGCGAAAGCGGAGTGTCAGTCAGCGCCGATGGGGAATGTACCACCGCCATCGCGAGCAAGCTCGCTCCCACCCTGAATCGCCGCCAGCCGCATAATCTTCATTCACCGCAGATCCCCTGTGGGAGCGAGCCTGCTCGCGAAAGCGGTGTATCAGTCAGCAAAGATGTTGAATGTGCCGCCGCCATCGCGAGCAGGCTCGCTCCCACCCTTGATCGCCGCCAGCCGTAGAATCTTCATTCACCGCAGATCCCCTGTGGGAGCGAGCCTGCTCGCGAAAGCGGTGTATCAGTCAGCAAAGATGTGGGATGTGCCGCCGCCATCGCGAGCAGGCTCGCTCCCACTCTTGATCGGCGCCAGCCGCAGAATCTTCATTCACCGTAGATCCCTGTGGGAGCGGGCTTGCTCGCGAAAGCGGAGTGTCAGTCAGCGCCGATGGGGAATGTGCCACCGCCTTCGCGAGCAAGCTCGCTCCCACAAGATCAAGCGTTTCAGTCGCGATTGCGATACTGGGCCGGCACCCACTCATACTTTCCGGCTTCGCGTCGAATATGGCCGATACCGGGGAAGGGCAAATGCGCGACCGCAGACAGGCGCATTTCATCGGCTGAGGTTTCGAACTGACGCAGCCGCTGGGCTCGTGCGTTGTCCTGATTGACGTCAAAACTGATGGTCACCTCGGGCCGGGCGAACTGGATCAGGCCGACGTGCAGGATATCCCCCCAGAAATCGAGGCTTTGGCCCTGACTCTCGACCCTGTAGAAGCTATGGCCCGGCGTGTGGCCCGGTGTCGGGATGGCGGTGATGCCGGGGAGGAGGGTGGTCTTTGCGGTGAACGTCTTGACCTTGCCCGCCTCAAGGTAGGGGCCAATCGTCTTGCGCGCTTCTTCCAGGTGCTTGGGTTCGAGTCCTCTGCTCAGGTTGGCCGGATCCAGGAAGAAATCCACATCGGCCTGACCCACGTGAATGGTCGCGTTGGGGAATAGCATCTGCCCATCCCGCGTCAGCCCGCCGGAATGATCGGTGTGAATGTGGGTGATCAGAATGTCACTGATCTGCTCCGGCCGATAGCCAGCGGCGGCCAGGCTCTGGGGCAGTTTGCCGGCTACATTGCCGAACAGTTCGCCGGCGCCTGTATCCACCAGTACCAGATGAGAACCGGTGTCGATCACGTAGGCGTTGATCGAGGTTTCCACCGGGTTACGGACGAAGCCTTTTTGCAAAAGCGCGTCTATTTGCCCGGTGCTGATGCCCCGCAGCAGCGGGTGAAGATTAAGCGGTAGCGTACCGTCGCTCAGTGCGCTGACCTGTACCTCACCCACTTGGAATCGATAGACGCCCGGCAGCTGGGGTTTGTGTGATCGCGAGGCTTCTATTGGCGTTGCGGTGGAAGTCAGGGGGTAGATCGCTGCCGTGAGAAAAAGGGCAGCTAGCAATGTTGTGCGATGGAGAATGGATTGGGTGTGCATGGCAGGAATCCTGGGCAGCGCGAACCTCATTGATCGCTGGAGCAAAGATAAGGCGACGGCGGGACGGGGGGAACGCCTGCCTCGGTTATACGACGCATCGTTGTGGCTGATGGCCGGGCGCAGTGACGCGCTTGGGTGAGCCCGTGGCGAGGGGGTTTATCCCCGCTGAAGGGGCGCACCAACTGTTTGGTGCGTGTTTAAGGCTATGCTTATCAGGTCCCCCATAAACACCAAGCAGCCCATCAGGAGAACCCGTGAAACAATCGACACCTGTCGCAGCGCTGCTCTGTCTGCTGCTCGGTACTGGCGTTGCCAGGGCCGAGCCGTATCAGGTGGTCACCGAAGAATGGGCCCCGTACAACTATCAGGAGAACAACCAGCTCACCGGCATGACCACTGAAATCGTGCGAGCCATCATGGCACTGACCGGGGATGACTTCGAGGTGCTGTTGCAGCCCAGCATGCGCGCCACCCAGGTACTGAGGACCCGAAGCAAGACCATCATGTTCTCGCTGTTTCGCACGGCGGAGCGCGAGCCGTTGTACAAGTGGGTCGGGCCGATCGTGGAAGAGTCCATTCATGCCTATCAGTTGGCCAGTACGCCGCCGGTGAATTCCCTGGAACAACTGCTGCACGCCCCGCAGATCACCACGCGACATGCCGGCCTGGTGCCGCAGATGCTGCAGTCGCTGGGCTTCAACAACCTGGACAAAAGTGCTACCGAGAGCAAGCTGCTCTACCGCATGCTGCTCGCCGGGCGGACCAAGATCATCGTAGGTGACACCGATGCCGGGGTGGCTTACTACAGCCGCCAGTTGAATATCGCACCGGGCACACTGCGCAAAATCCCCATCGAACTCTATCGGTCATCGCTGTACATCGCCTTCAGCCTTGACTCTGACGATGAGGTGGTGGCCGCGTGGGCCAAGGCTTTGGAGCAGTTGCGGCGTTCTGGCGAGGTGGAGCGGATTCAGCGGCGGTATGAGCGGCCCGTCGGGCAATAAACGAAGCTCGCTCGTCACATCCTCACTTTACACTCTGCACGCGCATGTTGATGGACATGAAGTCCTTTTTGTCCGTGCTGGCGTGATAGAAGAAACCATAGTCAACCAAATAGTAATAATGCTCCAGCGGCACGGGGGTTGTGCTTGGGCGCTGTTGACGATGGCAGCTCAACGCCTTGGCGTTGCCGCTCAAGCCTGGGTTCAAACGTTTGGCGGGGCCTTCACTGTCGACGGTGCAGTCGACGGTTTTCGGCTCATCGCCCATGGTTCCAAGCAGATCGCTAGTGATGCTGCCCCGTTGGGTATAACTCAACTGACTGCCCACAGGCATGTGCTGCCAATCACCCCGAAAGCTCAGGCTGTTGACGACTACGGTGTTTTCCGAGCGGGTGGCCTGCTCTCGGCCTGAAAGCCTGATCAGGCCGCGCCAGTTGATCTGGCGGCCATTGAGGTATTCGCTTTTGTGAACAATGTTGAGCTGCTGGGTCGCGGGGTCGGTCGACAGGAAGTACTCAGTGCGTTCTGGCCAGCTTTTTTCAGCATTACTGCCGGTGCCTGCCAGCTCTATATAGGTCAGCGTCTTGGCCGGCGGCGGCATGTGCAGTTGCTCGATACTCTTCAACACACCTGGGTTGATGTCGGGCAGCGCGTCAGCCGCCACCGGTGCCTTGGTGCGCGACTTGAGCGCCGGCAGACCGGCAATGCTTGTCGTCGCGCTGCACACGAGTTCAAACACCTTCAACTGATCCTCGTCGGCCGCCGCAATAACCTTGGCCTCGGGAAACATCTCGACTTTTCCGTCAGTTACTTCGTTATTGGAATTGAGGTAATAACGGGCCAACAGCTTGGCATTTCGTGCTGCACAGTCCATCGTGTACTGCTCACGGATCTGTGTGAAAGGTGCGTTGCTAATCGGGTTGAGACGTGTCTTCGGCTCGTCGTACGCCATCCAGAACTGCACCTGTTTGCCATTTTTTTGCAAACTGCTGTTATCGAGCAACAACCACCGTTCACCTTCGCCCTTCGCCACTTGGCGCCAGTCCGGGATGGGTAGCCTTTTACACGCCTGCGTGAAATCCCGGTTGTTCATCAGCGAGCTGTGATAGCGCGCGGGCAACGCAGTCGCCGGGGCATACTGGGCGGTATTGCTGGAGTAGGAGCGCCGGAGCATGAACGAATAAACCAGGGTGACCTGCGGTTTCGAGCAGGCCGCCGAAAACTGAACAGTTTGCCAGAACGGCAAATTCGGTTCGCGGGGTGCAAACACCTGGAAGTTGATGACGTCGCCCTCGCGCATCAGGCTGTTGGGCGTCAACGGTTGAGCGAGCAGGGCGGCTTGTTTATCGGCCGGCGTCTGGTGGCTGGCGCAAGCGGTTAGCAGCAGGGAGGCGAGGAAAAGGGTTGAGCGTTGCACAGAGGTCTCCGGTAAGTCCATTGAGGGAGGCGTTATTGCTTGGAGGGCAGGAGGTAGGATATAGCTTGTACTCATGCGTGTCGCCGAGGGTTGTGTTTCTTGGATCGAGCCCTCGTTGTGCCGGGCGAACAACCTTTCCTCCACCCAAACCCCTCAAAGCAACCTTTAAATGCCAGAATCTCTTTACCAGATGGTTTTGGAGATCACCATGCTTCACGCATTTGAACAACGGCTCGACCCTTTTCCGCCCGACGAGGCACCTCCGCCACCTGAAGGTCTGGCGCGGTTCCTGTGGGCCTGCACGCGGGGCGCTCGCGGTTACATTCTCGCGCTCGCGCTGCTCAGTGCCGCTGTGTCGATTTACGAAGCCTGGCTGTTTTCTTTTCTCGGGCAGGTCGTGGACATGCTGTCGATCTGGCAGGCAGGCGGCGATGCGGCCCGACAGGAAAGTCGCGTGCTGTGGGGCATCGGTGTGGTGCTGGTGACGAGCATTGGGCTGGTAGCGATGCGCACGATGGTGCAGCACCAGATATTGGCGATCAATCTGCCGTTGCGGTTGCGCTGGGATTTTCACCGGCTGATGCTGCGGCAAAGCCTTTCGTTCTTCTCCGATGAGTTCTCCGGCCGGGTCACCACCAAGGTGATGCAGACGGCGCTGTCGGTGCGCGAGGTGTTATTCACCATTATCGAGATCGCTCCGGGGATCGGGGTGTACTTCATCGCGATCATCGCGCTGGCCGGCGGCTTTGACTTGAAGCTGATGCTGCCGTTCATTGTCTGGGTGGCGTTGTTCGGTCTTGCCATGCGCTACTTCGTGCCCCGCCTTGAGAAAGTAGGGCAGGAGCAGGCCCATGCGCGGTCATCAATGACCGGGCGTATCTCAGACGCCTACACCAACATCACCACGGTAAAGCTGTTCTCCCACTCCAAACGTGAAGCCCACTTCGCGCGCGCTGCCATGGAGGATTTCAAGCAGACCGGCTTTCGCCAGATGCGCCTGGTCAGCCAGTTCGAGATCGTCAATCAGGCATTGGTGGTCGGGTTGATCATGGGGGCAGGCGGTTATGCCCTATGGCTATGGCACCAAGGTCAAGTGGGCGCGGGTGCGGTCGCGGCGATTATTGCCATGGCGTTGCGCATAAATGGCATGTCGCACTGGATCATGTGGCAAATGACCTCGCTGTTCGAGAGCATCGGCACCGTGCAGGATGGCATGGCGACCCTGGCCTGCGGCCCCAAGGTGCAGGATGCCCCGGACGCCAGCGAGCTGGTCACCACGGGCGGCGCGGTGACTTTCGACAATGTGAGCTTCAATTACAACGGCGAACGCCAGGTGCTCGATGGCCTGAGCCTGAGCATTCGCCCGGGCGAAAAGATCGGGTTGGTGGGCCGCTCCGGTGCCGGTAAATCCACGCTGATCAACCTGCTGCTGCGCTTTTACGACGTGGACAAGGGTGAGATTCGCATCGACGGGCAGAACATCGCGCACGTCACCCAGGACAGTCTGCGCAGTGCCATCGGCATGGTGACTCAGGATACTTCGCTGCTGCACCGCTCCATTCGCGACAACATCGCCTATGGACGCCCCGATGCCACCGACGAGCAAATCCGCAGCGCCGCGGCCAGTGCCCAAGCCGATGGGTTCATCAGCCAACTGAGCGACAAGCAAGGCCACAGCGGCTACGACACCCTGGTGGGCGAGCGGGGTATCAAGCTTTCGGGCGGCCAGCGTCAACGCGTCGCCATTGCCCGGGTAATGCTCAAAAATGCCCCGATCCTGCTGCTTGACGAGGCCACCAGCGCCCTGGATTCAGAGGTCGAAGTCGCCATCCAGGAAAGCCTCGATGAAATGATGCAGGGCAAGACCGTGATCGCCATCGCCCACCGATTGTCCACGATTGCGGCGATGGACAGGCTGATCGTCATGGATGATGGACGCATCATCGAACAAGGCACCCACACCGAATTGCTCGGGAAAAACGGCACCTATGCGCGGTTGTGGCATCACCAGAGTGGCGGATTTCTGGGGGAGGATCAGGGCGTGGCTGAGGCGGTGGAGTAGGTATGAGGGGGAAATAGTCTGGAACGATCATTTTGTGGACTGGCTACTGAGATATCTAGTCGAGGCATCGATCCACCCAACATTCCAGGGAAGCCAATGCTCAGTTCGCTCATATCAAATGGTCAACCACAAACGCCTGCCCCATCTGAACTGACGGTCCCCTGGTGGAGTTTTACGAAAACTGTCCTGGCTGGGACGGCTCTATCGTTGGTGCGTGATGGGCTGATTGGATTGGACGACCCCCTTGCTGATCAGCCTTTCACGCTACGCCAGCTGCTACGGCATGAGGCAGGACTCGCCGATTATGGCGAACTTGCGGAGTATCACGCCGCCGTTACGAACAGTGAATCAGCCTGGTCGGCCGATGAAATGATGCAACGCCTTGACGGCACTCGACTTCGATACACCCCTGGAACCGCTTGGCGCTACTCGAATGTGGGCTACTTGCTCATCGGCCGGCTCATTGAACGGCTGACAGATCTGACGCTCGATGAAGCAGTGAGTCAACGCGTGCTAACTCCCCTGGGCCTGTCGAACGTTCGCTTCGCTAAAACGCGAGCAGACCTACAAGCGACCCCTCTTGGAAGCGCCTCAAAATATGACCCCGCCTGGGTCTATCATGGCTTGCTGATCGGCCCGATTTCGCAAGCAGCGCTATTGCTGGACCGACTCCTTTCTGCCGATCTTTTCTCCAAGGGCCTGCTCCAGGAAATGCAGGCAGTACGAGCATTGGGCGGCCCGATTCCCGGACGCCCATGGATCACGCCTGGCTATGGCCTGGGTGTGATGCAGGGTGCGATTGACGGCGGATTTTCCCTCTGCGGACACACAGGCTGCGGGCCTGGCAGTGTCATTGCCGTTTACCGCATCTGCGATGGCGATGCATCGGTTTGTTGCGCCGCTTTTGAGAGGGGGGCTGGTGAAGGTGCGGTCGAAACCTTTGTGGTTGGACAGATGCTGCAAGTCCTGCGGCAGGGGGCTGAAGACGGCTAAATGTTCTTGGCTTCGGTCTCGTGATTGGCCTAACGCCTGCCTGCGGCGTCAAGCCATTACTGCTCAAGCATCAAACCACGCCAAAAGATGATCGGCTTTTCTACCCGTGCGGGTTCCGGTGGCAACTGCTCTTCTATGGACTTGTCGTGCGCTGGCGGCTCCTCTGGTTCAGGCGCCGCAGTCGGGTACTTGGCGGTATGCACATCATCTACTGACATCTTTTGTCGTGCGCTTATTTGATTGTTATGGTGACTTTGCCTTTTGATCTGCCCTGCTCGACGTAGCGCAACGCCTCTGCGGTCGATGCAAAAGGGAAGGAGCGATCGATGACCGGTTTGATGACCCCAGCCTCGATAAGCGAGGTGATTTTCTGCAGTTGTATCCCGTTGGCACGCATGAACAAAAATGCATAGCTCACCCCATGTCTGCGGGCTTTTCTGCGAATACCGCTGCTCAGCAGGCGCATGACTTGCCCCAGCACCCAGGACAGGCCTTGCTCTTGAGCAAATTGCGCGGTCGGCGGCCCTGAAAGGGAAATGAGCTGTCCACCAGGCTTGAGCACCTTGATCGATTTCTCCAGTACATCGGCGCCGAGGCTGTTCAACACCACGTCGAAATCGCGCAACTCCTTTGCAAAATCCTGCTGTTTGTAATCGATGACCACATCCGCCCCGAGTGCTTTCACCCATTGAACATTCGCCGTACTGGTGGTGGTCGCAACGAAGGCGCCAAGGTGTTTGGCGAGCTGGATAGCAAACGTGCCGACTCCGCCTGATCCAGCATGAATCAACACCTTCTGGCCTTTTTTCAGCTGGGCGGTCTCAACCAGCACCTGCCAGGCCGTCAAAGCCGCCAAGGGGATGGCAGCCGCTTCGGCCATGTTGAGATTGGAGGGTTTCAGCGCGAGCGCGTTTTCGTCCACGGCGATCAGTTCAGCAAACGTCCCGATCCGGGCCTCTGGAGGACGTGCATAGACTTCGTCGCCTGGCTTGAATCGCTTCACCGCCGAACCCGTGCTAACAACCACTCCGGCCAGGTCATTGCCCAATACCAATGGAAATGTATAGGGCAGGATCAGTTTGAATTCCCCCGTTCTGATCTTCGAGTCCAACGGGTTCACGCTGGTTGCATGCACCTGAACCAGAACGTCATGCACACCGACCACAGGGTCGGGCACTTCGCCAATCATTCCGTTCTGCTTGCCGTAGCGGTCGATAAAAAATGCCTTCATGTTGCAGCTGCTCTTGTCGGGGGAATGAGAGTGGGGCGAGGCCGACCTGTCGGCATGGGTCAGTCTTGAGTCAAATAGCGCTGCGCCACGGCGGACTGCCTGATCTGCGACAAAAGACCCTGACGCGCGGTTTGCAGGGCATCCCAGCGCTCGCCTTCATGCAGCGGAGGAATGGTCACCCGGTCGAAGCCCACCAGGGCGGCATCGACCAGATCACCCACTTCCATGATTTCGCTCAAAGTGTTGATGTCGATACCGGCGCGATCCCAAATCTCCGTGCGGGTGGCTGCGGGCAGTACGGCTTGCACATAGACACCCTGAGGCGACAGTTCCAGGCTCAAGCCTTGGGACAGGAACAGCACGAACGCCTTGGTCGCACCGTAGACCGTCATGCCGAACTCAGGCGCCAGACCCACCACCGAGCCGATGTTGATGATCGCGCCTTCACCTGCTTTGGCCAAGCGCGGCGCGATGGCGCTGGCGAGCCGCACCAGTGCGGTGGTGTTGAGGGCTACCAGTTGTGCAACGCTGTCGGTGCTTTGCTCGATGAAGGTGCCGGACTGTGCGGCGCCGGCATTGTTGACGAGGATGCCGATGCGCGCATCATCCCGCAGGCGCGCTTCGACGCTGTGCAGGTCAGTGAGTTGAGTCAGGTCGGCCTGAAGCACTTCAACGGCGACGTTGTGCTCGCCACGCAACTTCGCGGCGAGCGTTTCCAGGCGAGAGTGATCTCGGGCGACCAACACCAGATCATGTCCGCGTTGGGCGAAACGCTCAGCGTAAACCGCGCCAATGCCGGTGGACGCGCCAGTGATGAGAACGGTAGGGCGAGTAGTCATGATGTCAGCTCTTTGTGAGAAACATGGATTGGGATTGATGCATGAGAAAAAGTCAGGCTCGATCAGCCAGTGCCTGGGCCAAGGTATAGGCGGTAAACAGATTCAGGTCGCTCATGGGAGGTTGTTCCGTGTCCGTTGGTAACTGGTCTGATCGCTGGAAATTATGATGATGATCGAAATCTAAACTGTCAACGGTTTTGATTATGATCAACATCAATGTATGATCAGTCGATGAATTTCCAGCGGTAACGAGGTATCGAAACATGCGCGTGACCAAAGCCCAGGCCCAGGCAAATCGGGAGCACATCGTCGAAACAGCCTCAGTCGTATTTCGCGAGCGCGGTTTTGACGGGGTCGGCGTGGCCGACCTGATGGCCGCCGCCGGCTTCACCCATGGCGGTTTCTACAAACATTTCGGTTCGAAGGCTGACCTGATGGCCGAAGCCTCGGCGAAGAGTCTTGAGCAGTCACTGATCGGCGTCGACGCATTGAGCGTGAAGGACTTCATTGATGTGTATGTGTCGCGGGACCATCGCGACGGGCGCGCCACGGGTTGCACCATGGCAGCGTTGTGCGGTGACGCGGCACGTCAGTCGGACGATTTGAAGGCGGCATTCGCTGAAGGCATCGAGCGCATGTTGCAAACACTCGGCGAAAAATACCCGACCGGGCCGGATGCGGCGCCGGGTGAGGCGAGGGGGAAAATGATCGACCTGCTGGCGCACGCGGTCGGCGCGATCATGCTATCGCGCGCCTGTCCTGACGACTCGGCGCTGGCCGATGAAATTCTGGCGGTGTGTCATGCGCAAATGATTGCATCTTTACCTAGGCGAGCGTAGACCGAAGCCAAAATCCAAAGGCTCGAACCGCTCACTCGTGGCCATACGAACATTACGCAGCCCCACGGTTTCCAAGTGTGAAGCGTACAACTGCTCCGAAAAATAACTGATCAAAATCGAACGACGGTGCGAACCCACCGAGTTCAGGCTGCCCGCATGCACCAAGTCCACATCGAACACCAGGATGTCACCGGCGCAACCTGAAAGCTGTACGGAGCGTGATTCGTTGGTGAAATCGAATGGCGGCGCTCCCGGCTCGGGCCGATGGCTGCCAGGCACGATACGCGTCGCACCGTTCTCAGGGCCATAGTCGTCAAAAAAAGCCAGGGCCATGGCAATGTCGCCTGGCCGTTGGGCCGACAAGTCGCGGTGCAGCGGTTGATGGCCGCCACCGGCAAGAGGCTCGCGCCCCTCCACCTGCGACAGAAAGAACCGCTCCTCGATCAACTCCCCCGCGACCGCCAGCACCTGGGGCAGACGACACACAGCCTGAACCTTCGCATCATCGTCCAACAGCGAATGACGCCAGTCCATGCCACGCGGCACGGGCCATTGGTCCGACGGCCTCACACCAGCATCGAACGCGGCACGCAGGTCTTCCAGCCATTCGGTTGGGATCGCTTGACGGAGCAGAGCGTAACCATCTCGATGGAGTTGATCGCGGTTAGTCATGGTTTTCTCGACTTCCTTGTGCGCACGTTTGCAAGGCTAGTATTCAAAGCAAAGTTGGACCACCCGACACTGCAAAATCGAAAGTGACCAGAGACAAACCCGGAAGGTTTGCAGTTATCATCTGATCACCATCCAAGAAAAGGACTTCACCGATGAAGCGTCTGTTCGTCTGCACCCTCCTTGCACTGGCCGTCGTCGGCTACGCCAAAGCCAACCAGAGCACCTTCGAAGAAACCAACCAGTGCTCGGAAGATATCGATTGCCAAGGGGATTTCATTTGCAAAAACGGCCTATGCGATCTTCCTGAACCCCAACAAAACCTCGTTGCAAAACCCACCGTCACGACTCAAATCGCGCCCCCAGTGCCCCCCGGTGTTGCCTATGAAACCTTGCCCGTCACCGCCGAGCGTGCCGGGCCTTTCACGACCCAGACCCAAGGGACGGGGACCGCGCTGAATTATCAAACGCGCGCTGGGGTGGTGAATGTCATGGAGGCAATTGTCGAGGAGGCTGAGTACACCGGTTATGTGGCGATTGAAAAGGCTTATACGTTTGGGCCGAGCCGGTATGTGGTGGTTGTTTCCACGGGGGAGGGTGGGAATGCTTGCCCGGCGTCTACTTATGTTTTTAGTTTTGATGCCAAGGCCGAGCGTGTTGATGGGAAGCGGGAGGTGGATGGGTGTTCTGAGTTGGTTGAGGTTGTGGCGGAGGGGAATAGGTTGACGGTTAAGAAGGAGGGGGGTGGGACTGTTGTTTTTAATGGGGTTGTGGAGTAGATCGGGGGATGGGGTGGGCTTTCGTCTGTTTTCGGCCGAGGCTGTGTAAAAACGTTTTCGAGTGCGACAGGTACTCAAAACGGGAGTGTCAGATTTTTTGTGTGCGGGCCGGTAAGGGAGTGTCAGATTTTTTGTGTGCGGGCCGGTAACGGCCTGCCGTTAGGCAGACCTTCATTTACCACGTCGGCCTGATGAACCGATCCCCGTACAGGAT
>LNAP01000281.1_pt1 | contig 58035 bp, 49 predicted proteins | sample 602601 | NCBI WGS metagenome assembly LNAP01 (sample SAMN02440304, study PRJNA202911) | soil metagenome | biome: Subtropical and temperate rainforests or woodlands; isolation source: soil samples (1 kg each in a 20% v/v slurry with milli Q water) were... ...
GGGGACAGGCGCCGCGCTGGGCGCCACCACCCCCACGCCGGCCTGGCCATCGTCCCAGTAGCCGATGACCGTGCCGCAGGGCAGGGTCTCGCCGGCCTGGGCGGTGATTTCCAGCAGTACGCCGTCGGCTTCGGCGCCCACTTCGTTGGCAGCCTTTTCCGACTCGATCACGAACAGGCCCTGGTCTACCTTGAAGGCCACACCCGGCTGGACCATCCATTCGACCAAGACCCCCTCGGACATGGTCAGTCCGAGCTTGGGCACCAAGAGTTCACGGCGCATGGTTTATTTCCCCGTGAACTGGGCCTTGCGCTTTTCCAGGAAGGCGCTGCAGCCTTCGTGGGCGTCCTGGCTATCGAGCACCAGGCCGATGATGGCCTGCTCGTGCGCCAGGGCCGAGCCCAGCGGCATTTCGGCGCCATCGCGCAGGGCGCGCTTGAGCAGCTTGAGCGTCAGCGGCGACTTCTGCGCAATCTGCTGGGCCAGGGCCATGACCTCGTCCATCAGCTTCTCGCGCGGAACGGTGCGGTTGCACAGGCCCAGGTCGACGGCCTCGGCGGCCGTGATCTGGTTGCCGGTGAACATCAGCTCCTTGGCGCGGCACAGCGGCACCTGGCGGATGATGCGCTGCGAGCCGCCCGCGCCCGGGAACAGGCCGAGGTTGATCTCGGGCAGGCCCAGCTTGGCCTCTTCGGCCACCAGGCGGATGTCCAGCGTCAGCAGCAGCTCGGTGCCGCCACCCAGCGCCCAGCCGTTGATGGCGCCGATGGTGGGCTTGTCGGAAATTTCGAAGCGGCGGAACACGCGGTGGATCACCTCCGCGAACTCCTCATAGTGCTGCAGGCCCTGGCGGCTGTTCAGGTCGGCGATATCGCCGCCGGCCACAAAGGCCTTGTCGCCGGCCCCGGTGATGACGATGGCGCGCACGCTGTCGTCACGCTCCAGCTCGGTCAGCGCGGCTTCCAGCGCCAGCAGCGTGGGCGTGTTCAGGGCATTGAGGGTTTTGGGGCGGTTGATGGTCAGCACGCCCACGGCGCCCTGGCGCTCGCACAGGATGGGGTTCAGTTCTTCGGACATTCGGAATCTCCTTCGGTCTTTGTTTCAGGCGGCTCGCTCAGGCCAGGGTCTTGCGCACGGCCTCGATCACACGCTCCACGGTGACCACATAGCCCTTCTCCAGCGAGCTGGCGAACGGGGCGGGCATGAAGGGGGCCGCCACGCGCAGCACGGGCGCATCCAGCTCGTCAAAGCCTTCGTCGGCGATGGTGGCGACGATTTCCGCGCCCACGCCGAAGGCCTGGACGGCCTCGTGCACCACCACGGCCCGGTGGGTGCGCGACAGCGACTCCAGCACCGTGGCCTTGTCCCAGGGCTGGAGGGAGCGTAGATCCACCACCTCCGCTTCCACCCCTTCCTTGGCCAGTTCGTCGGCCGCCTTCAGGCACACCGAGACGGTGGCGCCGTAGGTCACCAGCGTCACGTCGCGGCCGGCGCGTGCCACACGGGCGGCACCGATGTGGCCGATTTGCGTGGTGTCCACGGTTCCCTTGGTGGCATACAGGGCCTTGTGCTCTATGAACATCACCGGGTCCGGATCGGCAATGGCCGCGCGCAGCATGCTGTAGGCGTCCTGCGGATTGGAGGGGCACACCACCTTCAGGCCGGGAATATGGGTCAGCCAGGCCTCCAGGCACTGCGAGTGCTGGGGGCCGGCCGACAGGCCACCGCCGTGGGGCGTGCGCAGCACCATGGGCACGGAGCCCTGGCCGCCGAACATGTAGCGAGCCTTGGCCGCCTGGTTGACCAGGGCGTCCATGGACAGCGTGATGAAGTCCATGAACATGATCTCGACCACGGGCTTGAGCCCCGTCAGCGCCATGCCCACGGCCGCCGAGGTGATGGACGATTCGGAAATCGGCGTGTCGATCACCCGCTGGGCGCCGAAGGCATCAAGCAGACCGCGCGTAGCCTTGAACGAACCACCGGCATTCGCCACGTCCTCGCCCAGCACCACCACGCTGGGGTCCTGCTCCATGCTGTCGCGCAGGGCCTGCGTGACGGCGTTCACGTAACGCATTTCTGTGCTGCTGCTCATGCGCGGGCCTCCTGTGCGGTCTGGGTGTACACGTCCTGAATGGCGCGCTCCAAGGTCGGCAGCGCATCGGCCCGCGCCGCTTCCACGGCAGCCTCCACCTGGGCCGCAATCGCCTGGTCGATGGCGGCGGTGTCCACACCTGCGGCCTGCAGTTGGGCACGCGCGGCAGTCAGCGGGTCGTGCTCATGCACGGATTCCAGCTCGCCGGCATCGCGGTATTTCTGCGCATCGCCCTCGAAGTGGCCGCGCACGCGGGTGGTCATGCACTCCAGCACGAATGGCCCTTGGCCGGCGCGCAGCTGGGCGGCGGCCTGGTCAGCGGCATCGGCCACGGCCAGCACGTTGTTGCCGTCCACCTTGGCGTAGCTGGCACCAAAGGCGGCCGCCAGTTGCTCCAGCTTGGCGGCAAACTGGCGCGACGTGGGCGAGAACTCGGACCAGCCGTTGTTCTCACAGACCAGCAGCAACGGGCATTTCCACAGCGCCGCCATGTTCAGCGTCTCGTGCAGCACGCCTTCGGCCATGGCGCCGTCACCAAAGAAGGCCACGGCCACGCCGCCGGTCTTGCGCGCCTGGTGCGCCATGGCGCTGCCCAGGGCAATCGGGATGCCGGCACCGACGATGCCGTTGGCGCCCAGGATGCCCAGGCTCAGGTCGGCCACATGCATGGAGCCTCCGCGGCCCTTGCACAGGCCACCCTCGCGGCCCATGATTTCCTTCATGAAGCCCGTTACGTCCATGCCACGTGCCAGCACATGGCCGTGTCCACGGTGGGTGGTGGCCAGGGAGTCCTGGGGCAGCAGCGCGCTGGCGATGCCGGCGGCCACGGCCTCTTGGCCGATGCTCAGGTGGATGAAACCGGGCACTTCGCTGTTGGCAAACAGCCGGGTCAGCGCCGTTTCCACCTGGCGAATCAGGCCCATGGTCTGGTAGAGCGCCTGCAAGCGCTGGGGCGTTGCCGCTTTGGTGTTTTTCTTCGCGCTCATGCCTTGTCTCCTTGTTCCAGGGGGTGGCTCGCGTTCAAGGTGACGGTGCCGACGATGCGCTTGCTCCCGTCCTGGCCATGCACTGAGACCTTGTGCTGATCCGGCGCTGCCTCGGTGGCCTGGCAACAGGCCGTGATCACGTCGCCGACATAGACGGGCTGGATGAAGCGCACTTGCAGGTCCAGGTCGGCCAGGACCTCGGCGCCAAAGTTGCGCTCCAGGCACTGCCAGATCAGGCAGAGAGACAAGGTCCCGTGGGCAATGGGCCGTCCCATCGGGGTCTTGGCGGCAAATTCGGCGTCAAGGTGGATAGGGTTGAAATCGTTGGTCAGCTCGGCATAGGCGCGGATGACCTCTTCGGTGACCGTCAGGCTGACGGTATGGAGTTCGGTGGCAGTTTGCATGGACATGGCTCTCTGCTCAGGCAGCCCAGATCAGGCTGATCACGCCGTCAAACAGGGTCCGTCCGCCCTGGCCGGTGCCGCTCACCTGCAGATCCACGTAGCGACGTTCCCGCCGCATTTCCTTGTGGGTGCACTGCACGGTCACGCGGATGGACTCGCCGCACTGCGGCACATTGCGCAGGCGCAGCTGCTGCCTCGCATGCACATTGCCCGGTGGCCGCGGCGTGACGACATTCAGGTAGGCGCGCATCATGTTGATCACGGCCATGCTGGCACCCTCCGACGCGCCATTTGCGCCGTCTTCGGGCCGGCTGCCAAAGATGGCCTGCCAGCGCCGGGCCTGCTGAGCGTCATAGACCTCCACGCACTCGCCCATCACGGCACCCGGCTGAAAGTCCTCGAACAGGACGGGAGCGGCACTCATGCTGCAGCCCCCAGAACGGCATCCACGGCGGGCAGTGCCATGCCATGCACTTCCTGGAATCCGATGCGCACGCGCGCGCCGATCTCCAGGCCTTCGCGGCCTTGTGCCTTAGCGTTGGCCATCACGCGAAAGCCTTCGTCCATGTCCACGATGGCAATCACGTAGGGCACCATGTCCTTGAAGACCGGTAGGGGCGCCCGGTACACCGTGGTGAATGTCAGCACGGTGCCGGTACGTTCCGAGGCTTGCCAATCGAGCCGCCTGCCATGACAGTGTTCGCACAGGCTACGGGGGATGAGTTGCACATGACCACAGACGGCGCAGCGCTGGTAGCGCAATTCGCCTGCGGCGGCGCCCTCCCAGTAAGGCTGTGTCTGCGCATTCGGGCGGGGCAAGGGGTAAGGGACTGTTGTCATCTCAGGCTCCCAGGACCAGGGAACAGTGGGCGGACAAAATGCCGCCGTCACCGTGCACAAAGGCCAGCTTTGCGTTCTGCACCTGGCGGGCATCGGCGTTGCCGCGCAGCTGGTGCACCGCCTCCACGGCATGGAACATGCCGCCGGCCGCACCGGAGTGCGCGTACGACATCAACCCCCCGTGCGTATTGCAAGGCAGCTTGCCGCCCAGGCCCAGTTCGCCGGCCGCGGCCGCGATACCGGCCTGGCCGCGTTCGAAGAAGCCGATGGATTCCAGCTCCACCGCCAGCGTGATGGTGAAGGAGTCGTAGATCTGCGCCACGTCGATATCGCCGGGCGTTACACCGGCGCGGACAAAGGCCATGGCCGACGAGGTCTTGCAGCCGAAGTCCACCAGGCTGGGGGCAGCGACGATGTGCTCATGGGTATGCCCCTGGCCGGCGCCGAGAATCTCGATGGCCTTGCCCTTGGTATCGCGGGCCGCGGCCCGGCTGCTGACCACCAGGGCCGCGCCGCCATCGGAGATCAGGCAGCAGTCCAGCATGTGCAGCGGGTCGGCAATCATCTTGGAGTTCAGCACCTGGTCCACGGTGATGGGATCACGCTTGTGGGCCTTCGGGTGGCGGCCCGCATGGCGCCGGTGCTCGACGGCGATCGCCGCGAGTTGCTCCGACGTCACGCCGTACTGGTGCATGTAGTGCTTGGCCACCAGGGCGTAGGAAGCCGGCACGCTGATGCCGAACGGCCGCTCGAACTGGGGATGGCCGACTTCCGACAAGGCCGCCACGGCACCATCGCGCGACAGGCCGGTCAGGCGGTTGTCACCGGTGACCACCAGCACATGCTGGCACTGGCCGCTGGCCACCAGGGCCGCGGCCTGCATCACCATGATGCAGGCGCTGGCGCCGCCGGCCTGGATCGCCAGGCAGGTGGCGGGGTGGATGCCCAGGTATTCGCAGAACACCGAGGCCAGCATCAGGTGCGGCTCGGTGAACGAGTAGGCACAGAGCACGCCGTCAATGTCGGACAGCTTCAGGCCGGCGTCCGCCACCGCGCCCATTGCCGCTTCGGCATGCAGCGCCATGCAACTGCTGCCGGGCAGCTCGCCGACGGCCGTGTCGTAGGCGCCCGTGATGAATGCGCTCATGCTCATTGATCACCGCCCTTGAATTTCAGTGGGCGCTTTTGCAGAAAATTGGACACTGCCTCATCGTGATAAGCGGTGTGCAAAGCCAGAGCCTGCGCGTTTGACTCCAGCTCGGCGAGCGTGTCCTGATCGAGATTGAAGGAGCGGTTCAGTATGTTCTTGGCAATGCCAAGCGCCTCCGTAGAAGCGTTGTGATAGCGGCTGGCGAGCGCCAGTGCTTCCTGCTCCAGCTGCTCGGGGGGAACGATCTGCATCACGATGCCAAGCGACTGCGCTTCTTCCACGGCCACCTCGCGCGCAGAGAACACCAGATCCTTGGCACGCTGCAGGCCCACGATGCGAGGCAGCAGAAAGAAACCACCCAGATCGGGCACCAGGCCGATGCGACCAAACACCGCGCAGAATCGTGCTTTCGGCGTGGCCAGCACAAAGTCACAAGCTAGTGCCAGGTTGAAGCCCGCGCCAAACGCTGGGCCATCTACCGCGGCGATAACAGGCTTCTCCAGATTGACCAACTCACGAAACCACAAGTGCAAGCGGCGAATACGGTCGCGGTCCTTGAACACGGGGCGCTTGGCTTCGGAAAGCGACTTCAGATCCCCCCCCGCGCAGAACACGCCCGCCGTGCCGGTGATAACTACAGCCCGCACGCTGTCATCGTCACGCGCTTCAAAAATCGCCTCGGCAAGGCCTTCACGCACTTCCAGATCAAAGGCATTTCGACGTTCTGGACGGTTGATGCGGATGAGCATCGTCGCCCCGTGACGTTCGCGCAGGATGAAGTCACTCATGGTTTGAATCCGATGCTGCGCGCGATGATGTTGCGCTGAACTTCGCTGGTGCCTTCGCCAATGACGTAGACCAGCGCATCGCGGTGAATGCGCCCCACCGGGTACTCGCGCATGATGCCAGCGCCGCCATGGATGCGGATCGCCTGCTCGCTCACTGACAGCGCGGTCTCGGAAGCAATCAGCTTGACGCGCGCCGCCGTTGCAGCGTCCAGCGTGCCCTGGTCGACACGCCATGCCCCATAGTAAACCAGCCATTTGGCGGCCTCGATGCTGGCCGACATGTCGGCCAGTTTGTGCGCAATGGCCTGGTAGTCGCCAACGCGCTTGCCTGCCACGATGCGGTCTTCCGCAAAGCTCTTTGCCGCGTCGTAGGCCGCGCGGGCCATGCCCAGCGCATTGGCTGCCACACCCACGCGGTTTTCACTCAGCGATTCCAGGATGACCGGGTAGGTTCCCGTTCGTTCGCCAAGGAGGCAGTCATCCGGCACAAACGCATCGTTGATGTGGATGAGTGCCGTCTCTGACGCGCGGATACCCTCCTTGCGCAGCTTGTGGATGTCAAACCCGGCGTTAGGCAGCTCGACGATGAAGAGGCTGATGGATTCCGGCTTGAGTTCGCTGTCGGTGCGCGCTGCAACCAAGAGGAAATCGGCAATCGGGGCATTGGTGATGTAGAGCTTGCTGCCGTTGAGTACCCAGCCCCCGTCCACACGCTTGGCCGTGGTCTTCATGGCACGCACGTTGGATCCGCCGTCCGGCTCGCTCAAGCCGAAGCCCGCAATCTTGTCGCCCGACAACGCGGGCTTGAAGAAGCGCTCGCGCTGCGAGGGTGTCCCCGCCTTCCAGATCGGCCAGATACCCAGATGCGTGTGCGCTGACCATGAAGACGCGAAGCCCTGGCTCATGTAGCTCAGCTCCTCGCGCACGATGCAATCACTTACCTTATCCATCCCGCTGCCGCCATCCTCTTCCGAATAGCGCACACCTAGCAACCCCAACTCACCCCAGCGCTTAAAGACCTGACGGGGAAAACTTTCGTTCTCCTCGGCGTCCACGACCAAGGGGGCTAACTCCTGCTGGCAGAGGCGGCGCACCGTATCGCGCACGGCCTCGTGTTCTTCCGAGAAGGTGAAGTCAAGACTCATGATGCTCCTTGTGAGTTGCTTGTTGGTGTCCACGCATGTGGCATTCGGATGTCGATCATTTAATTCTTGGTAGAGAATTATATTCTCATAAAAATGGAAGTCAATACTTTCATCAAAAAATCACGAGCGCCGGCCCATACCTGCCAGGTAGGACGCAATCCGCTCGCGCACCCCCGCAGCACCGTAGTTCTCGGACATGAGAGGAGCCACCTCGTCCAAGCGACGCAGCAGCACATTCGCAGGCTGCGATAGCAATCGGCTCTTTCGTGCAACGGCCAACCCTTTGCTGCGCAGAAGATAGAAGTCGAGACGCTCGCTGGAAAGCGAAGCGAACTCCGAAAGCGCAAGCACTTCGGTGACAAGACCGACGCCGCAAGCCTCCTGCGCACTCAGCGAATGACCAAAGCACATGCGGCTAGCCAGCGCAGCCGAAATCCGTGACTGCAACACCGCTTCCACGATCACCGGATACATCCCAAAACGCATTTCTGGACACGCGACTTCCACGTCCTCCGCCGCCAGCACTACGTCTGCCATCGCCAGCAACATAGCTCCCGCGCCGGCAGCCTTGCCTTGAGCCACCGCGACCAGCGGCACGGTGCTGGCAGCCAGCTCGCCCAGCATTTCCAGAAGGGCGTGCTCCTGCTCCGCCAGCGCAGCCTCGCCGGACACAAACTGGGCTATATCTGCCCCGGCGCAGAACACCCTCTCCGAGGCACTGCGCAACACGTTGACATCCGCGCGGCTTCCAGCAACTGCAGCAGCCACGCCCTTCATCATTTCGACATTCATTGCGTTGGCCTTCTCCGGCCGATTGAGCGTGATCACCCTCACGCGCACGCCCGCAGAGGTTTGCCAGTCCTCGATCAAAACCAGTTGTCCATCCATCTCATTGCCCCCTTCATTCCACATTGAAAAAGCCCTTATCACTCTTTCCGCATCGATAGCGAAAACCCTAGTGATATTTTTTCTAAAGAATAATATTCTTCCAGCAAATATGCAAGGAGCAACCATGAAGGTGAGACAGAACCGATCAATGCCAGAGAACCAAGTGGACCGGCAAGCGTTTAGAGACATGTGCCGGGTTTTTGCCGACCGGGAGGTTCGCCCTCGCTGGCAAAAGGCGGACGATGAAAAGCAGTTCCCCCGTGAGTTTTACGTCGCGGCAGCCAAGGCCGGCCTGATTGGCATCACCGCTGCGGAGGACATCGGCGGCGCGGCGCTCGGCGCCTATGAAGAGGCCATCGCCATGGAGGAACTGGCCAAGGCCAATCCCAACCTCGCAGTTTCCGTTCTCGTGCAAAACGTGGCCGGATCGATCCTGTATGAATATGGCGAGGCACACCACCGAGAGCTCGCCCGCAAGATGATTGCGGGCGAATGCCTGGTGGCCATCACCATCACGGAGCCAGAAGCGGGCAACGACATCCAGAACGTGAACACGCGCGCAACCCGCGACGGTGACGAGTGGGTCATCGACGGCATCAAATCCTTCATCACGCTGGGAGGCGATGCAGATATTCTGGTAACGCTTGCCCAGACCGATCCCAATGCGGGCCGCCACGGCATGCGCTTCTTTGCGATAGACAGACGCACGCCTGGTGTGCTGACCAGCAAGATCGACACCTACGTCAACCGCCCGGCTCCGACCTTCCGAGTCACCTTCAACCAAGCGCGCGTGCCGGCCTCATGCCAACTGAATGCCGGATTCGCAGAAATCATGGCGGGCTTCAACCGCGAGCGCATCATGGTTGCAGCCCGCTGGCTCGGGCACATGCAAACGGCTCTGGAATGGGGCCTCGAATATGCCAAGACGCGCAAGCAATTCGGCAAGGCGATCGGCGCCAACCAGTCCATCGCATTTGCGCTCGCACAAGCCCATCTGGAGATTGAATCGGCCCGGCGGCTCACCTATTACGCAGCCGAGCGCTGGGACAGCGGCATCCCCCTTGAAGACGTGATTCTTGACGTCTCCACCGCCAAGCTCCATTGCACCCAGGCGGTAGTCCGCGTGACACAAACCGTGCTGCACGTCGCTGGTGGCTGGGGTTTGACAAGCGAGCTGCCAGCCATGCGGTGGGCACTTGACGCGCTGGTCGCACCGGTCACCGTGGGCAGCGTCGAAATACAGCAACGCGCCATCGCAAGACAACTCGGTCTGCCCGTGGAGTGAACGCCAGGGCACAAAAAACTACTCCAACACGCGACATTTTTTTAAGGAGACCTCATGAAGAACCCATGGAAACTCGGAAAACTCTGCGCGGCTGCCACTGCTGCGCTTTTCGTCGCGCTCGCGCAGCCATCTGCAAATGCGGAGACCTATCCTTCCAAGCCCATCAATTTTGTGGTGGCCTCATCAGCGGGGGGCATTCTCGACACCGTTGGCCGCGTGATATCGCGCGGCATGGAGAAGATGGGGCAAGCCGTCGTCGTTCAGAACATCCCCGGTGGTGGCAGCTCCATCGGCACCGCTGCGGTTGCGCGGGCTCCGGCGGACGGCTACACCATTGGCATGGTCGCAACCAGTCACGCCATCAACCCGAGCGTGTACAAAAAGCTTCCCTACAACACCCTGACCGACTTCACGACCGTCTCGCACGCGGTGAACATCACCAACGTGCTGATCGTCAACGCGAGCGTTCCAGCGAACAATCTGCAGGAATTCATCGCGCTGGCCAAGCGCGAATCCGGCAAGCTCAACTGCGGCTCCGCCGGCAATGGTCAGTCGAATCATCTGTCGCTCGAAATGTTCAATCTGGAGGCAGGCGTAAAACTCGACCATATCCCCTACAAGGGCAGTGCGTTGGCGCTGAACGATGTGCTTGGTGGCGTGCTGACCTGCATGTTTGTTGATTCGCTCACCGTAAAGCAGCACATTGCCACCGGCAAAGTGAAGGCACTTTCGGTCAGCAGCAAGGAGCGTGTGGCTGATCTGCCCAACGTGCCTACGTTTGCCGAAGCAGGCATGCCCAACTTTGACGCGAACTCGTGGCTTGCCGTGGTAGTGCGCGCGGGTACGCCAAAAGACATTGTGGACAAGCTCGGCAAATCTATTGCCGAAACCATGAAAGATCCCGAAGTACGTCAACGGCTCCTGGCGCTGGGCGTCGTCCCGGTGGGCGCACCGCCCGCCCAATCACAGGTCTTTCTGGAGAAGGAAATCAGCCGCTACGCAGCGGCTGCGGCAAAGGCAGGAATTCAGCATGAGTAAAGACGTTCTAGATCGCGCCGTCGCATCCAGGGTTGCGGCCATGTTTCAGGCGCGTAGCGTGGCAATCGTCGGCGCGTCATCGGATCCGAGCAAGATCACCGGCCGACCATTGGCTTATATGCTGGCACGCGGATTCACGGGCGATCTGTACCCCGTGAATCCTGCGCGCAAGGAAGTACAAGGCTTGCCCGCCTACCCATCACTGAGCGCCATCGGTAAACCCATTGACCTGGCCATCGTGGGCACTGCGGCCGACAAAGTGGAATCCGCTATCAAGGAAGGCATTGCCGCCGGCGTGAAGGCCTTCGTGGTGTTTTCATCCGGCTTTGCCGAACTGGACGAAGCGGGACGCGCCTTGCAGGGGCGGTTGACCGAATTGGCCAAAGCACACAAGGTTGCCATCATCGGCCCCAACTGCCTGGGCATCGCCAACAGCCGCACCGGCCTGCTGGCCACCTTCACCACGGCGCTGGAAAGCCACAAGCTGCAACCCGGCGGCTTTTCTTTCGTCAGCCAAAGCGGTGCACTTGGCGCCTACTGGATGGACATCGTGCTGCGCAGCGGCATCGGCTTCAGCCAGTGGGTGACCACGGGCAATGAATGCGATGTGGACGCAGCCGAAGCCATTGACTTCCTGGTGGACGACCCCGACACGCAGGTGATAGGCCTGTACATCGAGGACATCCGCCGCATCGATGCCTTCCGCGCAGCACTGGATCGGGCCGCCCGCGCAGGCAAGCCGGTGATTGCCATCAAGGCCGGCAGCTCCAGCGCCGGCGCGGCCGCGGCGGCCTCCCACACCGGCGCACTGGCCGGCAACGATGCCCTGTATGACACGTGCCTGCAGCAGCACGGCGCGCTGCGCGTGCGCAGCCTGACGGAAATGATGGATGCAGCCCGCCTCCTGCTGCACAAGGCCGCACCTGCGGGGCCACGCCTGGCCGTGATGACTGTGTCGGGTGGGGCCGGCGTATTGATCGCCGACGCCAGCGAACCCCTGGGCCTGCAGTTGCCCGCACTCAAACCTGAGGTGGCGCAGGCACTGGTGCCGGTGCTTCCGAGCTTTGTACACCCCAGCAATCCGCTGGATACCACCGGCAACGTGTTGCAGGACACGCCGATGATCGGCCGCGCCATGCAGGCGCTGGCCACCGACACCGATACCCACGCCATCGTGCTGTTCATCGGCATGATGCACAGCATTGCCGACGCCTTTGTGCAGGCGCTGTCGCAAGCCCGTGCTAATGTGCACTGCCCGATCATCGTGGTCTGGGTCGGCGCCATGGACAGCAGCATCCACGCGCTGGAAGCAGCGGGCATACCGGTGTTCCTGGACATCCCCCAGGCCATGCAGGCTGTGGCCCGCTGCCTGGAGATGCAGCGCACCCGCGCACAAATCATCCAGCGCCCAGCTGCCGTAGCGACAACGCATGTGGCAGACAGCGGCCAATCGCTGCCGACATTGTCGGAGTGGGATGGCAAGCAGCTGCTTGCCGGCCAGCAGAGCGTGCAAATCCCCGCGGGCTGGCTGCTGAAGGCCGGCGAGGAGCTGCCTGCCGGACTGCCTTACCCGGTCGTTGCCAAGCTGCAGTCAGACCAGTTGCTGCACAAGAGCGATGCGGGTGGCGTGGTGCTGCGCATTCAGGACGAACAGGCGCTGCAAGCAGCTATCGAACGCTTGCAAAAGATCGGCTCGCAACTGGCAATCCCGGTGCAGGGCATCCTGGTGGAGCAAATGCTGCCCTTCGACCATGAATTGCTGCTGGGCTTGCGCCGCGACCCGCGTTTTGGTCCGGTGCTGACCCTGGCACGCGGCGGCGTTGAAGCCGAGCTGGACCCCGACGTGGTCAACCTGCTGCTGCCCGCCACCGCCGACGACATTGCACAGATGCTCAGCCGCCTGCGTTGCTTCAAACTGCTGCAGGGCTTTCGCGGCAAGCCGGGAGCCGATATACCGGCCCTGGCACGCCGCATCGAGGATCTGTGCGCTTGGTTCTTGCAGCAGCCGCTGCGTGAGCTGGAAATCAACCCGCTGGTGATCCAGTGCAGCCGGGTGTGGGCGCTGGACGCTCTGATTACGCCCTTAGCGACGGATTGACAACCCGACCACAGGCCACGGGAAGCAACAATGCAGCATTGATAAGATTTGCTGCGTCTTCCCGTGGCCCCAGGGGCTGATCGGAGAAAAACACCGCACCCATGCGCCAAAGCACCAGGCCGCTTTTTTGTCGGATACCCCCTCACATGACTGATACACCTGCCCCCGAAAAATTAGTGGGAGCACTGAGTTCTGGCCTCAAGGTTCTTCGTTACCTCGCCAAGTCGCCCACCCCCGTGGGAGTTACGCGCATTGCCAAGGACCTGGAACTCAACGCCAGCACCTGCTTCAATTTGCTCAAGACCCTGGTCCACGAGGGGCTGGTGACGTTTGACGAATCCACCAAAACCTATGCCATGGGCCTCGGCCTGGTGGAGTTGGCGCGAGGCACCCTGGAAAAGGCGTCCTATGTGCGAATGATGCGTCCGCACCTGCAGGAGCTTGCCAGTCGCCACAACATCACCACCACTCTGTGGCAGGTCTCGCGCAATGACCGCGTGGTGCTGGTCGATTTGGCGGAGAGTGGCTCCCCGCTGCGGGTTCACATGAGCATCGGCCAGCGGTTGCCCATGTACATCGCGGCCCTGGGCCGCTGCATGGCTGCGCATTCCGGCCTCACAACCCTGGAAATACGACGCAAGGTCAGCGAATTGCGCTGGGAGGACGGCCCCAGCTTCGAAACCTATATGAGCGAGGTTGAACAGGTTCGCCAGCATGGTTACGCGATTGACCATGGCAACTATGTCAGGGGCGTGATCACGGTCTCATCGCCTATCCTGGACAGCCAGGGCCGCCCCCTGATGGCTGTGAGCGCGGTCGGCTTCAGCACACAGTTTTCAGAGAATTCCCTTCAAACGCTGTGCGAAGACCTGCGTGAGCGCTGCCGCGAGGCAACTCTTGCAGTCTCCGGAGGTTTAGTTCAAAAGCTCTGGGAAAGTTGACCGGCTGGGCACTGGCCAGTGTCCGATATCAGCGTTAGTAGCCGTTGGACGTGCAGAAATGACTGTCAGCAACCAGCCTAAAGCAGCCATCAAATGCAAACGCCATTCGCTCTGTGGATCTGCGTCGGTGCGCTGATAACGAGCAAATGGTTCAGGTGATCAACGTTGTCGGTGAGCGCACAAGAACGGACCGATAGCCTCAATCACCTTAGCCAACGCCACGGCTGAGGCCTCGCCTCCATCCCACACCTTCTCCAGAGCTCGCCTGAGCCGCACGCTTCCTGGTGACGCAGAAGATTGTTGACCTTCATCTATGCCTGAATCGAGACGAATATCTGCATAGATCAGTAGTGGACGAATAGCCTCAGTAATGTTCTTGGTGCGCCCTGCCAAAAAGCGTTGAACCGTGGATTGACTGACACCCATTTGCCTAGCAAAGCTGTTTGGGTTGCTGCCCGTCCGTTCAAGATAGGCCGTCAACTCGCGGCGCAAGCGGGGCAGTTGAGGGTGGGGTGGCCTGGCTATTCTTGGCATAGTATGCATAATATTATGCATGAACTATAAGGAAATCTGCATCGGCCATAGGGAGGCCCGATGATCCTTGTCCAGGCCATGCCAGATGAGCTCTCAGCGGCGCATGCGGGTCGCTTTGGCCGCTTGAATCGATTGCCGGGCCATAAGGTTCATTTAGTCTTGAGAGCTGTGCTGAGGGCCGATGGCCACGAGGTAGATGGGCTGACCATGGTGGAGTTGCTCGCCTTGGCATCGGGCATGTCGTCGATTGCCTACGCGCAAGCGCACTCAATGATTCCGGCGCTCCGGGTTGCGACGAAAGGCGATGTCATACGCCCCCATGGTCATCGGGAGGATCGCTCCTACACCAAGCGCTTGGGGACGATGGCGCCAAAGGAAGGCGGATTCGTCTGCTTGAAGTGCCTCAAAAGGGACCTTGAGAGATTCGGCTTCTCATGGTTTCGCCGGGTGCATCACTTGATTGGTGTGGATTGGTGCATTAATCATGGTGATGCTCTTTGGCAGGTGGCTACGTCCGACCCATTTTCTGCTTTGCCCCATGTGTGGAAGGCAAGAGGTCAGTTGCGTGAGTTGGATGCTTGCGCCCACAGTCTTGATGAGGCGGATCCCTTCCTCCAGCGGTATGTCACCATTTCAGCGTCCTTGTTGACGCTTGCTCAACCCATCCCAACAACCCAATTGCACCGTCCAATTCGGGAGCGGGCGACGGGGCTTGGCTTGAGGCGGTCGATGCTTGGCAAGCAGCCGCCATTGAGCGACCGAGTGCGGGATTTAGCGCCGAAACGATGGATGCAAGCGCACGTGCCAGGGCTCCATGAGAAGCCTGATTCTGCCTACATGAGTCGGATTGACGATCAACTGTTCTCACTCACCCCAGCGGCAGGCGATTCGTATGCGTTGGCGATGGCGGCTCTCTTTCCGTCGGCTGATGAAGCAATTGAAGCGGTTTTTGCTTCAAGTCAGGATCTACCCGGCACTGCGCCCTCCTACAGCCGAATTCGCGGCGTGCAGTTCTGGCACGGCGAGGCTTGGCAGCACTACACAAGGCACAGAGGAGACCATCGCGAGATGGCTGAGGGCATTGGGCTGCCAGTGAGCTATGTGTCCCAGCGCTTGTTGAACTTGGGGCTGCCTGATCTGAAGGAAATTGGATTGAGCCCACTGGGAGCTGCTCTTAACTCGTTCGCCGGCGGCGAATCTCTAGAGCAAGCCTGCGCAATCCACTCGGTTGATGTACAAGACCTTCAAGCACTGTTGCGCGTAGCCTGTGCGCGCCCCGCCAAGGTGGTTGAACAATTGGCAAGGGTTGCTGGACGACCGGGTTTGCGTAGGTATCGGGGCATGACTTGGTCAAACAGCTTCAATTTTTCAAGCGAAGGGAAAAATGACATGGCTCAGAATAGCGCATTCGATGTGGATCCATCGTCAATGGGCCACGCGTCAATCGCGTGATGTGGCGCCAAGGCTGCTTTTTATGGCTTCTTATTCTCTTTGAAGCGTCGGCCAGCCTCTTGCAGGCTGGCTACAGTGGGCTTGGCCGCTCTTCGTAGCTTGACGACCGTGCCGGATGGTTTTTCGTTGTCACTACTACTTGTGTTGCTGACTGTTTTCAGAGCCTTGCGTTCGGCAACTGTCATGGATGCGTCGACTGCTGCCGCGACGACTTTGTTTGCTCGTGCATTTCTCAGCTCTGCCTTGTACTTTTCGACAGACTCACCGCTCGCATCGTTCACAAAAGGGCACAACAAGTCCTGACGCAATGTTCCACCTTGCGCGGCATGAGATATCAGCAGGGCCACGTCATCCCGGGACTTTGAAAACTCAATTGAGCCGTAGGCGAGGTCTACGTCACTCCACGCGACTTCCCGGGCGCCGCGTTGACGGGCAAGCCGATAGGCATGTGTTAGTAGGCTGACAAGCTCGCGTTTGATGCCGGCCGTGTAGTTCCAAAGGTCAAAGCGGCGCTCTTTGAACCCAAATCCAAACAAGCCTGGCACCACGCGCTCGTACGCCTCAAGCACGTCGGCCCAGCAAGTTGAGCCTGGCGCATCGGGAACCAAGACAACAGGACGGCTTAGAAGGCGCTGTGTGGCTTCCGACGGACGAGAGAGAAGCTTCCAGCACAGGCTGTAGTTGGCGCCAAAGAGCCATGGTGTCCGCACCTCCGCGAAGGCCAGCAGGACTTGAGTGACCAATGTGGTGGCTTCCCTGGACTGCGCCAGAAACTGCATCTCATCGGCGCTGAACAGGCACGCACCGGTCAGATATCGCCATTGAGCGCACTCCACAGGCATCTGAGGCTCGGTAATGCGAACGGATCCGTTGGCGACTTCAGGTCTGCAAAGTGGCCGAAGGATCTGGGAGATGCTCTTGTGGCCACTCACTGCAATTCGAGTGAATGCAGTCAAGGGCAAGGCCTGGTGGCCATCGAGCTTCAGTGTGTAGTCTTTGCTGGAAAGAAGGCGTACCAATGCATGCTGGATCTGTGATTTGCCCGAGCCAGCAAGCCCAGTCAGGCATGTCGGCATGTATGGATCTACGTCAATGGCATCCGCATAGCCGTAGGCCAGCAAGGATTGAGGGTCTGGGTAGTACTCCGACGCATGAGCTTGAGCACACTCAATTTGTACACGAATGATATCCACCGCGGCCTTGGTCGGGACAAAGGTCGTCTTCCAGGCCTTGCTGATGCGCAGGCAGGCGCCTTCAATTGTGTCGTCGTGGAGGTCGGTCATTGGATCAACCTCGACTTTGGATCGGCGTTTGATCACGTCAATGGAGTTCAGATCCGAGTAACGACTCACCAAGATATTTGTCATGCGCGGGCCTTTGCTGCATGGACTGCACCGCGCGCTTCGGCTGCTTCACGTTTGGCTGATGGTGTGCCACGCTTGGCTCGGCCTTTCACGCGTTTTCCTGCATCCCAGTCGCGTCCAGTGACCTCTTTGAACTCGTGATAGATCTGAATCGATACCGCAGTGCAGTGCTCGTCATGAAAGCTGTCGCGTTCTCGGCAGAACTCCTCGAACTGCTTGATCTCCTCCAGAGACATCAGCAGAACCTCATTTCCAACAGGTACCTTGAGGGTCAGGTCGAGCTCAATGAGCTGTCCCTTGATGTCGATCCAAATGTGGCGCAAACATGCATCAAGCACATACACCTCCACGTCAATGGTCTGCTTGCCAGAGACTATCTTGCGAGCTCCAACCTGGTCTAGTGCGTCAGACCTGAACAGCATGCTGTTCAATACAACGCCCTCCTTGGTCAGCTTGGCCTTCGTTTTTGTCAGGTAGGCACGAACCGCGTCCTCAAAGCTCATCTGCAATGCATCATTTCTCCCGATCTCGTCCAATGCATTCCAGACGGCTAAAGGTGTGGCTCGTGCAACTCCTTCGGCGAGGTCTGGAGGAATGCGATCGCCAACGTAAAAGGTGTCGTTGTCCTTCAAAACACGAAAAAGCTCCCGTCTGATGAGTTCAAAAGTCCGAAGGTCAGAGACCGTGAATCCAGGCGCCTCATCCGTGGTGTAGGTTTTTGGGTTGGATGACTCGATGACTGCCTTGCTCTGACCTGCATGACCTGGCGGCGATTCACTGACCAAGGGCTTGTAGATCACGATCCGGCTGAATGCGTCCGGCGTACTGCCGGCGCCACGGTCTTGGATGTCGAAGGAAGAGACGCCCTTGCTCGGCCAGCGCTCCGGTGAAAGTACCAGTCCAAAAAGTGCAAAGAACCGAACCTTGTCGATTGCTTCGCAAAACTGCGCCATCCGATAGGCGGACGCGCTTTCTCCACCTTGGCTGAAGCCAATGCCGGTGATGAGCCCGCTCGCAGTGTCACGCTTGCGGACGACATACAGGGGTGGAAGAGGGTTGCCTTCGATCAAGCCGCGAGCGAGATCACCTACCGCATAGGCATCGCGTTCGACCTTCTGCATGAGGTTCCATACTCGCTCTGTGAACGCTCCTATGGGTGGGAGAATCTTTGATCGTGCTCTGACGTACCCGTACATGTTCATTTGAATTTTTTCAGAGCCGAACTCCTTGATCACGTAGTAGACAAATACGCCTTTTAAAGGAAACGGTTTGCCTTGTGGATGCCAGAGCTCTTTGTGTTCGAAGTTGCCATGGTGCACTTCCCTCCAGCGACAGCCAAAGTCCTTCAGCATGGACTTGTTGTAGATGGAAGTCATGGTTATTCCGAGCCCAGCTTCCCGGCGATACCCCTTAAGGATCAGAGACTTCATGGCGGGCGACGTGTTGTGCCCATGCTCTTTGCCCTTGTACTTGTGAGGTGCACCCCACTTGTGTTTGGGAGTGGTATTGGCCCGGGACCAGCGTCCTATGCTGCCAATTGGATAGTGCAGCGCAAACCGGTTCCGGCCAAAGAGCATGAAGACATAGAACCAGAGGCGCATGCGGGTCTCGTTCCGCTTTGGGCTGCACGTGCGGGCGTGGGCATTGATGACACGATCCGGATCTTCGGCATCCAACACCTCGTCGAACTTCCGCGTGAGTGGAAAGATAGCCTCAACCTTCTCCTCCATCCGATCCGTATGGCTGCGTGCTGGTTTCTTCCTGAATTCGTCAAGGTTGTGAAGATTAAGGCCCTTCAAATCGGCTAACCATGGCGGCATGGACGACTGACGTTTTGCCTTGACGATCTTTCCCGCTCTCACACCGTCCTCGAACGATTGACGCTCCATGCCAATCAGAATCGGCAAAGGTGTAAGGGTGATCGTCCGGTTGGGGCGCTTGTCTGATTTATAGGTGACAGCTTTCGGCTCGCGCACAACAAAGAGCAAGAGCAGAACGCGATCGGTTTTTGAACTGTTTCTAAGGAAGTAATACGTCATACCCATCTCGAGCACGCCATACCCTTGCGGAGCCTCGAGTTGAGTGCCGATGCAGATGCCTGACATGCTCAACTCCTCTTGAACCAGTGGCTGAACTCATCAAGCACGTCGCGATGCTCCGCGATCAGCGGCCGCTCGATGAAAAAGTACTGGTAGAGGTCGATGCGAATCTCACGCTTCCAGATGGCCTGGTACATGACAATCTTCAGGTCATACAGCGCATGGCTGAACTCGGCCATCAGGTTGTGGATGACCTCTAAAGCCGAGACGCCGGCCAACACGCCAGCGCGCAGGGCATCAACGATCTCAAGCCGTTGCGCTTCATCGAACGGATGCACTCGTCTTTGCCATCCATAGATGTGTTCAAGGTTGGCAAGGACAGTCGTGTTTACCTTGTCCGCAGCGACCCGAATCGTGGGGATGTCAACGTCTTCATAAAGGATCTGCTCCGCCCGGTGCCGGACCTCTGCATGTCTGACTGCCCGCTTCATGTCCGTGTTGGGCCTGATGCCTACGGTAGGGACATCAAACTCAGCATCTGTGGCTTTGATGGTGAGGTTGATGCAATAGGGGCCTAGGTCATCGAGCAAGAACAGGAGGAAGTCGCCGATCCAGGGGAAGGGGACTGCAGCCATCACGGTTGGATCAGTCGTACTGGCAATGCGCAGGACAGGATGAAGCTCAAGAGCGCCGAGTTCCTCTGCGATGGCAAGGGTTCCCCGAAAACTAGGCAACTTCATGCCGACGGCAAGGGGGTGGCCCGTCAGTGGGTGTGGCGCTTGAAGGTAGGGAAGCATGCGCTGCTCCTGGATATCGAACAGCCAGGGGCAGTACAGCACGATGTACAGAACCCACTTCTCCGGTCTTGAGAGCGTACTGATCTCACGTTCAACCAGCGCTGACCAGACCATCGCAAACCGGCTCTTGTCCGGCGCTTCCTCTCGGACGGCGCGAATGGAGGGGGCATAGTCACGCCCGAATGCGGGCGGATCTTGGCGCGACAAAATCGTGCGCAAACGTGCCTCGGTAAGGCGGCGAACGGTTCCCATAGCTCATTTCCATGCTGCGTTAAGGCGCCGCACCCTTTTGGGGCGGCATCGTGGAATCCGCAGGCAGCAGCACAGGCCAGCACTCATCCGGTCAATGGCTTGACAGGACGCTGGTCTTGATGGAAAGTAGCGGTCAGGCGAAATCTCAAAATCTCTGCCCGCACATCCAAGCACCCGTAATCCCCTGCCAGGGGGATCACGGGTGTTGTGCTTTTTGCCCGTACATCTCGTGCATCAGGTCATTGCAGAACCTCCGGCCAAGTGAGAAATGGATTGATTTGCTCGCGGCGATTTCGATGAGGTGGACGCTGTTGCAATAGATGGAACGTCTGCCAAAGGGGATGTCTCCTCGTCTGGCGCTGCGCACTTGAGGCCAAGGGCCACCGCTGCGCGATGCGCTTGTCCGCGCCGACCATGTGTTCGCCCACTCAACAACGCAAACACGACTGAAGGCGCAAAGCCATGTGCCCGTGCCCACTCAGACGCAGTCACCCCATGCCGTTCTAGCCATGCTTGAGCTTCCGATGGGGTGCGGAGCATTGACGTGGACATTTGCAGTTGATTGGTGTTGGTGTAAACTTTTGACAATCATAGTGACATTTGAATGGTTCGCAAAATGTTTGGCAAACGACTGGCAGAGGAGCGACGACGCCTTGGACGGAGTCAAGATGACTTCGCCCAAGTTATCGCCATCGGTAGGTCCGGCTATGCCGCGTTGGAAGGGGACCGGGCTCCGCTCGATGTGTCCCGCTTGGTGACGCTCGGCGAAGTCGTGGGTGTCGATGTCATGTTCGTGATGACAGGTGAGCGCGCTGCAGTGGCTGCGACGCGCTTGATTGATTGGAGCCTGGTCGAGGGAATCTTGGCGGGCATGCACAGCTGGGCTGTCGCACATGACATCACCGTGCCCCCTACGAAGCAGATGCTGCTTTTGAAGTTGCTCTATCAGAAGTTGGCGGCTAAGGGGTGCATGGACACGCAGGCTTTAGACGATGCCTTGCGCTTGGTCGCTTGAATGGAATAAGTAGCGAGCGCAAGGAGTGAATAACATGAGCGTTTCGGAAGATCCCAAAAGGGTTGCAGAAGACGTTGACGCGGAATTGACGCGCGTGGTGAAGAGCCTCTTGCCGTCCCAGAAGCCAAAAGGTCAGCGCCGGTTTCGTTTTGCGATTGGCACGTTGTGCTTGGCGCCTTTTTGCATCACCGTCGCCTTTTTCATTTGGCCGAGTTCTATGCTCCAGGACCGAATGATGTGGTTGGGCTATGCCGTGCTGTTTCTGTTGATCGGCGCATGGCAGCTTGTTAAGTCAAACAAGGAGGCGGATTCTGAGGCTAACGGAGAGGATGACTGTCAGGCGGGAGACGGGCCTCGTAACAAGGTGCTTGCGCTGCGTAAGAGGCAGTAGCTAAGTCATAGACGGTTTACGGTCGCTTGTTGAGCATGGGAAAAATGACCACGAGCAAGGTCCGTGACCTACTTGACGAAGTCATTCCACAGGCTTGGCTGCCAAGCGAATCATTATTTAGCCTTTGCAGCAGGCATCATTGGCTTTCGAGGAATTACAGAGCCTCTTCGACATGTCAACAGCTGTTTGGGCATCGAAGTCAGGGCGCTGCGCATGATCTTCCCAGTCGGATCGGTCATTTTGTTGAAGTGACCGGTGGCCAACTCGGTGACGCCGAGTCCATCATCCGCTGCCGCACCGTATTGCCGTTCTACTTACCCTTTGCTGCGCGTGTTACCGAAGCCGACGTGATTGCACGCATGACCGGCAGGTCAATAGGCAGTTTGAAGTACCAATTGGGCCTGCTCACCAGCAGGTTTAGGGCGAACCATCCCCTAAAGGCCTGTCCTGCCTGCATGTCAGCAGATCGTTCGCAATGGGGCGCAAGCTATTGGCACGTTCAGCATCAACTGCCTGGCGTTTGGGTGTGCTCCGCGCATGGCGAGTTGCTTGCTCAGTCAAACCTGAAGGCATCTGGTGTCGGACGCTTTCAATGGCTATTGCCTGCCGCCTCTCACTTGACGCAGACTGTATCTGTTGCTGATGAGATTGAGGCGCTGAAGTGCTTGGGTAGGCTGGCAATCTGGCTTTGGTCCAGGCCTGCCGGCACACGATTTGACCCTGTGAGGGTCTCGGAGGCGTACCGTTTGGCTTTGCGCGACAAAGGCCTCATTCGGGGCGAAGGCCGTGGGCGATTGACACACAAGGAAATCGGCAAGCAATACGCCGATTTCGTAAGGCCACTTCGTCAAATTGATGAGCTGCGCGCATTGCCCGACTCCTCGGAGACTGCGGCACGTGAAGTCGCTCGGCTCTCGTATGAGCCGCGCAGTGGACAGCATCCCTTGCGCCACCTTGCGCTGATTGGATGGCTCTTTGGCGAGATGGATGTTTTCGTTGCCGACATGAGCAGACCCGCGGAGCCATTGGAAACCAGTGAACTGGAGCTAGATATACATCGAGGCGACGCAAGCAAAGCCCAACAGCGGATGGCGCTGTTGAATTTGGTCTCTGGTGGACGCAGCGTATCCACGGCATCGAGGCAATTGGGTATTGATCCGCATACAGGCATGGCATGGCTGGCCAGTGAAGGTGTTGCGACCAGCAAAAGACCCAGTCTGCTGAAAGATGATGTCAGGAACCGGATGACTTCCGCGCTGATGCGAGGAGCGTCCAAGAGCGACGTGGCATCGATGAGTGCTGTATCGATAGGGTCTGTGACGCGACTGCTGCGTACAGAGGTCGGGTTGCGAGAAGCATGGATGGCAGCCCGAAAATCGAAGGCTCAAAGGCATGCTCGAAATACCTGGAGCAAGCTCATTACGGCTAACCCAAATTCAGGCGTCAATGCAGTGCGTATGTCGAGGCCTGACATCTATGCCTGGATCTACCGGAATGATCGTGAATGGATGTTGGCGCAGGCACAAAGGCTGAGCGTTCAACGAGATCATGGTGGCTCAAGAGTGGACTGGGATGTCAGGGACCGGGATCTTGCGGCCAAGATTGCTGAAGTGGCAATGAACTTGGCGAGCGAAGCGCCAGGTCGCAGGTTAAAGCTTTGGCAGATTTACCAGAGGTTGCCGGAACTCAAGGCAAAATTGGGCCATCTCGATCAACTGCCGCTCACGCAGATGGCCATCAAGGCTGTGCTACGTGCTGAGACTGACGCAGGGCTATTTCCATACGGTACGGCCGAGAGCCTATGAATTTGAAAGATCGTCAAAAGCGTCCAGCCTTCTTTCCAGCGCTCCCACATCAGCGCCTTCTGACTGTCTGAATAGTAGATCCTTGGTCGCTGCTTCATCTGCAACACTCCTTTCGCTTGCGCGGTGGTTAGTGTGTTGCATCGACCGGTTGAATCCGCCGGCCTAAGCGGACGCTGAATGTGCTCACTGTATCCGCTCGCTTCGTCCCAAAGCCGCAGTTCTCTCAGTCGCGGGACCTGCCTGTAAGCTGACACTCAACCGGTGAATAAGAACTCTAAGTTGCCGTACTCGCCGGCATAATGGGCGAAAACAAAGACGGCTGACCGACGAGGTTCAGCTCTTACCGTTCACCTACTCACTCTTGTATGTCATTTTGAGTGATTTCCGAAATGCGTAATGCACGTAACGGCTAAGCCTGCACCTCAGGCTCAAGGCCCAGCAGCCGATCTCGCGATTCACACCCTGGGATGGAAAGCGTTCCAGGATCTCTGCGCACAGGTGTGCGCGGAAGTATGGGGCACAACAGTCTCGGTCTACCGAGAAGCTCAGGACGGAGGTCAGGATGCCGTTTTCCTGACCCGGAAGGCCGGGCAACGAGAGGCAGCAACGGAGGCGACCGTTCAGTGCAAGTTCAGCAGCAAGGCCGAACTACGACTTCGCGCCAGCGACATTGACTCGGAGTTGGGCACTGTACGAGAGCTTGTGTCTTCGGGAAGAGCAAAGATCTATTACCTGATTACCAGCCTTGGTGTCGATGCGCCGATGGCCGCGGCAATTCGAGACAAGCTGCTCGAAGCGGGTGTGGCCGAGCCCCATGTGTTGGGTCGCGAGTGGCTCACGCAGCAGATTCGCAGCAGTGCACGCCTCAGAGCGCTCGTGCCTCGGGTATACGGCCTAGGCGATCTTTCAACGATCCTCGACGAGAGGTGCGCACAACAAACACAGGCACTCCTAGGACACTTGAGGCCGGGCTTACGCGTATACGTTCCCACGGCAGCTCATCGAAGTGCCGTTCGCATTCTCTCAGAGCAAAAGATCGTTCTTCTGCTCGGCGCACCTGCGACCGGAAAGTCGATGCTGGCGGCAATCTTGGCGACGACAGCAATTGATGGCGAGGGCCATCAGTGCCTGAAGTGCGACGGGCCACTTGAGCTTACCGCCCACTGGAATCCTCACGAGAAGAATCGACTGTATTGGGTAGATGACGCATTTGGGCCTAATCAGCTGCGTCCGGATTTCGTAGACGGCTGGATAAGCGCCATGCCAAAGGTTAAAACTGCTATGGAGCATGGCAATCGCTTCATCCTGACTTCTCGCAGCCACATTTGGTTTGGTGCGAAACCCAAACTGGGAACCCGGAATCTGCCTGTTCTGACGGATGACAAAGCGGTAGTTGACCTAGGTACGCTGAGCCCTGAGGAGCGCGAGCAGATCATCTATAACCACATCAAAGCCGGAAACCAGCCCACTCAATGGAAGCGCCAAATCAAGAAGCACTTGCCACAGCTTGCCGAAGATTCAAGGCTGCTACCAGAGATCGCTCGACGTCTAGGCGACAGCAGCTTCACCAAATTATTGAAGGCGATGCCCGAGGACTTGATCAAGTTTGTGGCGGAGCCTGCTGAGTTCCTGGTCCAAACGATTCTAGAACTCGACGATGCGCACCAGGCCGCAATGACTCTGGTTTTCTTGCGGCAAGGAAAGCTTCCGGCCCATGAACTCACCGGCGACTCGACCAAGCTGGTAGCAGAGAAGTACGACGTAACGCCACGGGCTATTGCCGAGGCCTTGCCGCAGCTTGAACGGTCATTCCTGTCGGTCCGCCAAGAGGCGACACAAAAAGTATGGGGATTTGTTCACCCAACGTTCACCGACGCGATCAGCAGCATGCTGAGCGGGCGCCCCGATCTGGTGGAGCTGTACATCCAGGGAGCCAAGCTCGAGACGCTACTAACTGAAGCCGTGTGCGAAGGCGCAGCGCCAATTCGAGACGCGGTGGTCATTCCCGCTTCCGCTTCGGAGCACTTGGCTCGGCGATTGCTTGGGGCCCCTGATGTCCTAGATCTGAACCGTTCGTTGTTTGAGTTCCTGTCCGCCCGGGCCTCGGATGGTGTGATTAACGCAGTCCTCGACGCTGACCCAAACATGCTTCGTCGTGAGGCTAGACGCTACTGGAAGATCTGGGCAGACCAGCGTATTCGATTCCTCTCTCGTGTTCATAAGCTTCATCGGCTGCCCGATGATGTTCGCGCCGAAGCCGCGAATGAACTTGAGCGCACTGCGATCGAGGATCTGGACGTGTCCTTTTTGGACGTGAGCGATGTTCTCGCGCTCTTCCAGCCAACACGCTTGTTGAGCCTGGGGACACGTCTTGCGGGCATGCTCAATGATGTCATTTCAGACCGCATTCAAAAGATCGCCGAAGAAGCGGATCCGGCCCAAGATGTTCCAGACCAATTTGACCAAGTCAGGACATTCGTCGACCAGTTTCGAGAGTCCTTTGCGGACGATGACTCAATTCAGAGCAAGTTGCAGTCGTTGGGTGAGGAAATCGATGAAGCTGTAGCGGAGGTTTCAAAAAGGAAAACCCCCGATGAGGACTATGGAAGCTGGCCAGATGTATCCCCAGCAAAAGTCGCTGTGGCGCCGAGGGAACGATCAACGTTCAGCGACGTCGATGAATAGCCGCGACCACCAATCACCACGGGGTGGGCTATCCGGCAAATGACTGGTGGGCGCGTGATACCATCCTCCTGACGATACAAGGCCAGGCCCTTGATGCTTGGGTCTGGCTGTTTGGATTGCCAAGTCGTGCGCGCAACGAGTATTTGACTAGCCAATCGCTAACGACCGTCGCCGCTCACGGGCGATCACACAAGCATGGTATGAATCTTTTTCAACCAGCCTGATATCTCTCCATTGCCGTCGCTGTGCACTAGTCTGGCGGATGTCATCTTCGCGGCAGCATCGCGGTTAAGGCGTTTCTTGGCCCGGCTGATCTTGTCGGATAGCTCCTTTGCGTCTGCCAGGACATCCGCCCATGGCTTCGGACTGCCCGACGACTCGTGAACCGATTTCGCCACGATTAGCGGCACGTCGCACGTATCGGTAAAAGTGACCGCGATGCCGTTCAGACCTTCCGCAATCGCATCTGCATGCAAGTAGTTCTCAAGCTCGCGCTTTGCCGTTATGACCGCCCAAGATCTGTCTGCACGGGCATTGACTGCATCGCATTCCGGCTGGTACTGGGGCGGCGTGGCGTCGTCGCGGTCGTATATGTGAACTTCGGGAAGATTCAGATTCCTCAGGTAGTGCTTAGCAACCCATTGCTTCAGCGAACCGCCACCGAGCGGCACCAGTGCCACACGGTTGTCGTTGGTGAAGTCCACGATATCTGCAATGTCTGGCTTGAGCATGGCGCTGACACGCTCAAGGAATTCGATGTCGTTCGTTCCCTCAACGAAAACCAGAGCCTGAACCCGCCTGTCGGGCAGTACGCCAAGTTCATTCGCGATAACGGCCAAGTCGTCATCGTTGCAATGGGAAACTGCAGCGGTTCCATCGGCCTGCTTGCGCACACAACGGAGACTGTCGCTTGGAAGCAGACCAGCCAAGCCTGGCGTATGGGAAGTGACCAGCACTTGCGTGTTCTCGTCTACGGCAAGTTCCTTGAGCGCTTGTACAAGCAGTCGCTGATTTTCAGGGTGCTGCGAGGTTTCAGGCTCCTCGATAGCGTAGATGACGCTTAACGACCCTTTCTCTGTACGCCGCCGCTCAGCTTCCGCCCTAAAGAAGTTCAACAGAATAAGGCGGCGGACACCGCTTCCACGCTTATTAATGGGAATGTCGTTGTCACCCATCAACCCGAATTTAAAAACATCCCATTTGGGATCGGCCTTGAAGAACGGTTTTAGTTCGCTTGCCAGGCGGGTGTCCATCTCATTCAACTTTGCCAGTGTCCGCTTCGCAACGTCCTCCGCCCGCAGTCTCACGGCGTCCTCGATCTTTTTCAGATCGTCTGCCATTTCCTTAAGCGCCTGCGTGATCGCGAACTTCAGCGGGTTCTGAACCTCTTCGTCTCCGTCTTGGCTCGGCCGATCCGAACGAAAGAGTGCGTACATCGGAAGCTGTGGCTTGAGCTGATCCCATACCTTCTTAGCATCTTCCTTATCGAGCGGGAGTAGCTTGCGCTCAGGTGTCAGCGGCTTGCAAGCGTCGCGAATGGCCTGACGCATGCTCCCGTTGATCGTCAAGTTCACAGTAGATTCGTCGATGCCTAGTTTTTTGACCCTGGCTTTCAGCTCTGCATTCTTGAGCGCGAGTAGGTCGGCCGCGTCGGCATTGGTGGGGTGCAGCGCCGCCGCGAAAACTGATTCCTTCGGCGTTTTGGCCGAAGAGTCCCATTCCTTAACGATTTCAAGTTCCCCCTTTTCGTTCAACAAATGCTCGGCAGAGAGCGAGGTGCGAGCAGCCACGTCGAGGACTATCTCGGCAGGCAGGCATGTGAAAGCGCAGCCGACTCGGATAGTTGTTCCCGTACCATGAACGCACGCGTCGCCGCGCTCCGGTTTGCCGTCGTTGAAAAAAATTTCTAGTGCTTCTAAGATTGTGGACTTGCCTGCGTCGTTCTTGCCAATGAAGGCGGTCAGGTCGTCGATCGCAATCCGGCTACTTTGGGAGTACCCACGGAAGTTTTCAAGAATCACAGCTGCAAGTTTCACAAAGTCCCCTTTTTGGTCTTGATTTTTGGATTAGAGCAGACGATATCGACAAACCCGCCAGCAAACTCTGATGCGTCAAATTATGACCGGAGCGTTGGCAATTGGTCGTGCAAGCTGCACAAGTGACATCCGCGCTCTGCAATCTTGTCAACTAAGTAATAGAGCGTCCGCTCAGGCCGAATAGTGGTCATTCTCATCATCTCATGAGTGATGGCTCCTGGCCGAGCTCAGCCGGTCAGAGCCAGCGGAGTAGGCAACCTTAACCGGGCACAGGTGGTTAGTTCAATCGGAATACGAAGGGGATGGTCCCGCAGTATTTGGAGCATCGATTTGAGCCGAACGCGAACGATGGATTCCAGATGGAGGCGCCGAAGACGCGTCGTTTAGGCGACGCGTATCAGGACTTCCCGTCCTTAATTCAAACCCACCAGCTTCAGCTGGTGATTGTTTTGCTGTCGTTTTTTTCGCAAAATGTGCGCGAATGCGATCTGAGGTTTTCCAGTCGGACAGTGTTTTCTCGACCCTAGGCGTGTCCATTCCGGACCATAAGTCGTCGTCCTTTGTCATCAGTGGAGTTGACGGTTGCGCTGGTACGATGGTCGCATGGTAGAGCACCCCAGTCGAAGCGAAATCGAAACCGCCAAAGCAAGGCGCGCTGACTTTATGGCCGCCCTCCCGCTGAAGCTTTTAGAGGCCGAAGATACGCTGCCGTCGCGTGTGCGCGCGTTGAATGCGGCCACTCGAAGCAAAATTTATCTGATCTACCAGGTTGCCGACGATATCTCCCTAGTCCGAGAGCCATTCGTTGCGTGCAAGAAAAGTTGCTCTTCGTGCTGCCATATGAATGTCAGCCTTACCAAGGCGGAAGCCGAACGATTGGCAAAAGCTGTCGGCAGGAAGATGGCGCCGATCGCCGATTTTTCACGCCACGCGCCGGATAAGTTCGCTGGCATGCCTTGTCCTTTTTTGGACACGCAAGGAGCGTGCTCCATTTACGCCGACAGGCCGCTGTCCTGCCGCAAACACTCATCATTTTTTGAGACTGCGATGTCGTGCCATCCCTCGGTGATGAACACCATCGAGGGTCCTCAGGTCGCGTTTAGCGGCCTCGATGAGGCGCTCTTCACCGCATCTGGAAGCGATGGTGCACTCGTCGCCGATATTCGAGACTTCTTCCCCGTTCGGAGCTGATGTGGCCGAGCGGTGCAGGCTTTGTGGCGAGATGCGCCCCTTTCTTTTCCGCGACATTTTTCCCGCATTTGTCTTCCGCTGGAGCGTGAATGCTCGGGCGGGTCGCACCTGCGCAGCACCTTCGAGCTCAATCTGCGCGTGCAAGACTGAGTCAAGAAGCACTGGCTCCGTGCCTAATACGAGGAGCATTTCAGCAAGGACGAACGTGGGGTGTGCACGATGAGCAACCAGATGCGCAGTGTGAGTCGAAAGGCAAGCTGCGATGAGCCTCTTCTGTTATGGGCTGTCCGCGACTCCGACATCAAGCGATTTGTACACATCGGAATGCTCAGCCCTTTCGAGAAAGGTGCGGCATGCAAGTGCTTATGTCGATCGTGCGGTGAACGCCTGCTGGCCATCAATGTGGACAAGCCACCGGAGCACTTCGAAAGACGCGGAACACAGAGACGTCACTACAAACATCGCCACACAAGTTCCGAAGAGACTCGATGCTTGAGCAAAGTCGCGCGTCTTCTGGCACTGCAGCTCTTTGTTGAACAGGGGGTTGTCTTCCTGCCTGCACGTACCCGCCCAGTATCTCGCCAGCTACCAAATGGGCATCTGGTTGCTGATGAGCTAGCAATCCCTGCTGAATGGGCCCCAGTGCGCAGCAGAGTCTGGGTTGATGATCACAGCGCCGTTCTGATGCTGGAGGATGGGCGAGAGTTGCTTGTTACCGTCCGTGCTCATCACGTGCTTGACGATAAGTTGAATTCGACCTGCGTGCTCTCGCTAGCTGGCATCAAGGACCCCAAGATCGCCACCTGGGACACAGAAAAGATCCTTGAGCATCTCCGCGTATCTGGATGCGGGCTGAGCTGGGACCGTCATTGGGGCGACGATGACCTTAAAGACCGAGAAGCCGCGGCGCTGTTGCAGAGCGAAGAGCAGTTTCTTGGCGGGATTCCGCGTGAATGGCTCGAAGGGCTGGACGGAAAACAGTTCAGCGAAACCATACTGCATTGGGTCATAAAAAGAGCCATTGCTGTGAAAGGCGAATTCTATGTACCGGCGATGAGCGTTGACGTTCATAAATCGATGCCTGACGGGTCTGAATCTCAAGAGGCCGCACGCTGCCCTGCCATGCTGCTCCTGCTGCAGGATATTAGGCTGGAGAGACGTCTTGGCAACATGGTGCCTGACGTGATCTGCCGCGCCCGCCGGGCTGATGGAAGAGGCGCAAGCTTTGATTTGATGATTGAAGCTGCCGTGACCAACTACATAGACCAGGCAAAGACTCAGAAGATCAAGCTGGCGGGAATCGCATGCATCCAGATTCGTGCTGATCGGTTCACTCAATCGGGCAAAGTCCCTGTTGCGGAAATCGAAGAGGTCGTCTGGTCCGACACCTCCGTAAAGCAGTGGATTGTTCATCCATGGATTGACGAAGAAATCAAGAAAACTCGCCGACGCTTGGATGCCCAAGCCAACGAAATCCGAAGAGCCATGGAGGCCGAGGCACGAAAGCAGGAGGAGCGGGAACGGAAGGCTCAGGAAGAGAAGGAGCGACAAGAGAAGGAGCAGGAGAAAATTCAGCTCTGGATAAACGGATGTGACGAGCGATCACTTCTGCGTGCGTACGTAAAGGTTCTGAAAGCCTCTTGGACGGGTGAGGCGATGTACCTAGTGGGCGAAAAGGCAGGAACGCATCAAGCCCTCTGGAAAGAAATGGTTCGGCGCAAGCTGGTCCATGACAACAGGGCGGTGTTAGAGTCGACTTCAGGTCTGCTGCGCATGCTGCTGCAGCTGGAAGAAGAGCCGTCGCATTCGATTGGAACTCTTGCCGTAGGCCGTCTTCGAGCAGCGATAAACGACTACATGGAAGATCCGCACAATTCCATCGTGCTCATGTTTGCTCTTGCGAAGCGGCGATTGGAAATGCTCCCGAGTGACACCATGCAATTCGACGGTCTTTGCACCACGTTGCGTGAGAAGGTGGGCGGTGGCTTAACGCAGTACCAACGGAACACAGAAAACGACCGGTTGTTCGCGATGTTGTTTCCAAGCATTGCGGCAGATATTGCTTCCGAATACGGCACTTCAGACTATTACGCGAAGATGCGTGTGCAGAAACAACTCCAAGTCGCACATGAGAAGCGAAGGGCCGCAAGGAAGGCGCTGGTGAGGTCAGGCCGCCAAAGGCAAGGCGAAGAAAAGAGAGCCTTGGCGGTGAAAAGTGCCCTAGATGCAGTAGCCGGCACACTGAAATGGAGGGATTTCCCGTTTGGAGATCCTAGCCCGGTACAGCTCTACGCTCAGCACAACGGTAAAGCTCGGCTTCAGGGCCTCAGTGTGCTTGAGTTCTACAAGAAGGCAGAGCAGTATCGCAAACAAAGAGATTCAGTAGACAACGCACTTCGCGCAATGTCCTTCACTACTGAAAAAGACGTCGCTTCGGCTGTCAGCTTGCTACTGCATGCGAAACTGTGTGTAGACCTTTCGAGCCGCGCCTGACACAGCACCCTGCGCGCCTATGAAAGCTGTGGATGCTATTTCAATGGCAAAGAGCATGAGATGGGTGTTTCCCAGACGTCGCTGGCTTGGGTCTAACTCCACCCTATACAGCCCGCGCGAACCCAGCCCGAGCCATACATGACGAAGGGGAGATGCTCGGAAGTCCGGTTGATGCTTTCGGGAAGGTGCCCGACGGACTTTCTTTGTTGGAGCATTCTGGGGAGCCGTCGATTCGGCGATCTCCGACGGACTTTCCAGAACAGACCAGTAGACGAAGAATCAACGAGTTATGAGTGGAAGTTCCGACGGACTTTATTTGTTGCAGTCAGCCGTGGCCGCCGCACGCAGTGCCAAGGTTTCTGGGGTTGGCCGCCGCATAACTTCGCGCAAGCGAAGTTATGCGGCGGCACAAGCCGCGCAACCTCGCCAAGAGCGTCACGGTGGAGTAGTCAGTTCCAGAAAGTGGTCCAGCATGTGGAAGTGGTCCTCAAAGAACTCTTCTTCCAGCGCGGCCAGCTTTTCGATATCGACCCACTCCACCTGCATGGCATCGTCGTCGGCCCGCACGGCCGGAAACGGCGCATCGCCCAGGTCGAAATAGTGCGCATGGGTGATGGTGCGGCCGCGCTGGCTGCGGTCGGGGTGGTCGAACACCGCCACCGACTGCAGCGCCGCGCGCATGCGGGCTTCGGGGAGTTCGCAATGGGTTTCCTCGGCCAGCTCGCGCAGACAGGATTGCCACACGGTCTCGCGCTGCTCGATGAATCCACCCGGCACCGCCCGCAGGCCCTTGCCGGGGGCGTGGGCGCGGCGGATCAGCAGCACCTGGTTCTGGCAGCGCAGCACGGCATCCACCGTGACGAACACCGGCGGGTAGGGGGCTGCAGCCCAGGCCTCGCGGTAGCCACGCAGCATGCGCCACTCTTGCTGCAGCGCGGGGTAGTCGGTGGTCTGTGCAAAGCGCTCCAGAAAATCCAGCGTGCTCGCGGGCATCTGGGCGGCCAGGTTGTTCAAGGCGGCCCGCACGGTGCCGGGCGTGGCGCCGAAGTAGGCATCGCGGATGGCCGTGGCATCGATGCGGCCCTGGCGCTCGACGTGGATCAACTCCCAGCCTGGAAAGGCGCTCAGGTAGCTGCTGGTCGCATCCTTGAAGTGGCCGACCACGCCGATGCGGGCATCCGCGGCGGCGATCGGGGCCACGCCCTTGCGCACCGCCTGCACCCACAGGGCCTCGTTGTAGTAGTCGCGCATCGGCAGCGCCTGCACGCGGGACCGGTTGGCTGCGGGCAGGGCAGCCAGCATCATGCCGGCGCGTTCGTCGCAGGTGAAAGGGTTCTTGGGCGAACGCGCCTGCCAGGCCGAACCCATCACCACGATCACGTTGCCGGCGCTGTCGAGCGCATGCTGCAGCAAGGCCATGTGGCCGTTGTGAACGGGTTCAAAGCGCCCGATGTAGATGGCGGTGTCGAGCATGGGTCTCCGGTCTGTTTTGGCGCAAGGCGAACTGGGCTGCATCAAAAACAATAGCGCCCTGTGCTGGATTTTCCGCGATTTTCCACCATGGGGTGCCTGAGGTACTCCATCTGCAGGCACCTGATGCTCTTCATGTGATAGCAATTGCCGGCTGGGCAAGGGCGCGCGGCCAACGCGGTTGGCGGTCTTTGGGTCTGCGTTCACATCGCTTGCGCGATATGAATTGCGTCCACGTACGGACGCTGCGCTGCGCGCAGGGCCTTGTCCGTACGTGGGCTTCGGCCGGCCCTGCGGGCCTTCACATCGCTGTGCGATGTGAGCCTGCGCCGAAAGCCAGCCAAGCGCGCTGTGCGCGGGGCCTTACAGGCCCGCAGCTGCGCGCAGCGCGGCCGCCTTGTCTGTCTTTTCCCAGCTGAACTCGGGTTCTTCGCGGCCGAAGTGCCCATAGGCGGCGGTCTTTTCGTAGATGGGGCGCAGCAGGTCCAGCATTTGGATGATGCCCTTGGGCCGCAGGTCGAAGTGCTCCTTGACCAGCGCGGCAATGCGCTCGTCCGGGATCACGCCCGTGCCTTCGGTGTAGACCGTGATGTTCATGGGCTCGGCCACGCCGATGGCGTAGGCCACCTGGATCTGGCACTGCTTGGCCAGTCCGGCCGCCACGATGTTCTTGGCCACGTAGCGCGCGGCATAGGCGGCCGAGCGGTCCACCTTCGTCGGGTCCTTGCCGCTGAAGGCGCCGCCGCCGTGCGGGCAGGCACCGCCATAGGTGTCCACGATGATCTTGCGGCCCGTGAGACCGCAGTCGCCTTGTGGGCCGCCAATCACGAAACGGCCCGTGGGGTTGATCAGGTAGCGCGTGTCCTGCAGCCAGGCCGAAGGCAGCACGGGCTTGATGATTTCCTCGATCACCGCGTCGATGAAGCTCTGCTTCATCTTGGTGGGGGTTTCCGACTGGTCGGGGTGGTGCTGGGTGGAGAGCACCACGGTGTCGATGCTGTGGGGCTTGCCGTCCACGTAGCGCATCGTGACCTGGCTTTTGGCGTCGGGGCGCAAAAAGGGCAGGCGACCGTCCTTGCGCAACTGGGCCTGGCGCTCCACCAGGCGGTGCGCGTAGTAGATCGGCGCGGGCATCAGCTCGGGCGTCTCGTCGCAGGCGTAGCCGAACATCAGGCCCTGGTCGCCGGCGCCGGTGTTCAGGTGGTCGTCGCTCGCATGGTCCACGCCCTGGGCGATGTCGTTGGATTGCTTGTCGTAGGCCACGAGCACGGCGCAGCCCTTGTAATCGATGCCGTAGTCGGTGTTGTCGTAGCCGATGCGCTTGATGGTGTCGCGCGCCACCTGGATGTAGTCCACATGCGCGTTGGTGGTGATCTCGCCCGCCAGCACGACGAGGCCAGTGTTGGTCAGCGTTTCGGCGGCGACGCGGCTGCGGGGGTCTTGTTGGAAGATCGCATCGAGGATCGCGTCCGAAATCTGGTCGGCCACCTTGTCGGGGTGGCCTTCGGAGACGGATTCCGAGGTAAAAAGAAAGTCGTTCGCCATTTGAATAAACTCCAGTGCTTCGGCATTTAGGGCGTCGCCCTGACCCCGAAGGAGCTTTGGCGAACGCTTTAGCAGATTTTTTTAACGTCGCCCTGCAAGTTGCTCATTTAACTCAGCGACCTGTCTATTTTAATGCCTGTCGTCTTCCGATTCTTTTCCGTATTTCCACTGTGGTTGCTGCATGTCATGGGCGCAGCCATGGGTTGGGTGGCTTTTTGCGCCTCCCCCTCCTACCGGCGCCGCTTTCTTGCGAACTCGGCGCTGGCCGGGTATTCCTTCGGCGCGGTGCGCGCCGCCGTGGCCCATGCGGGCCGCATGGTGGCAGAGTTGCCGCGGCTGTGGCTGGGTGCTGCCCTTCCTTCTCGGCTGGTGGGCGAGGCCTGTGTGGAGCAGGCCTACGCAGCCGGGCGCGGCGTTGTGTTCCTGACGCCCCACCAGGGTTGTTTTGAGCTGTCCGCCCAGGCCGCTGCACGCCGCTGGAGCGCTGTGCGCGGTCCCATCACGGTGCTCTACCGGCCGGCGCGCCAGCCCTGGCTGGCCACGGTGATGGAGACTGCGCGCAATCGCCCCGGCATGCTGGCAGTGCCCACCACGCTGTCGGGCGTGCGCCAGATGATCAAGGCGCTGCGCCGTGGCGAGGCCGTGGGACTGCTGCCGGACCAGGTGCCACCCGACGGCCAGGGCGTCTGGTCGCCCGTTTTTGGCCGCGACGCCTACACCATGACGCTGGCCGTGCGCCTGGCCCAGCAGACCGGCGCGGCCGTGGTGCTGGTGCGTTGCGAGCGCCTGCCCTGGGGCCGTGGTTTCGTCACCCGCTTCGAGCCTTTGTCTGCGCCGCTGGACGAGCGGCTGGAGGACGCCGTCTTGCAAATCAACCAGGCCATGGAACATCTCATCCGCCAGTGTCCCGAGCAATACCTGTGGGGCTATGCCCGCTACAAGCAGCCGCGCGCTGAAGCTGCCGGGGGCACCGCATGACCGGGCGCCTGGGGGTGTGGTTCATGCGGGTGCTGGCGCATGTGCCCTTGCCGGCGCTGCGCGCCATGGGCTGGTGCCTTGGCCAGTTGCTGTACCTGCTGGCCGTGCCGCGCCGCAAGGTGGCGCTGCGCAATCTGGCGCTGTGTTTTCCGGAGGCGCCAGCGGCGCAGCGGCGCCGCTGGGCGCGCGAGGTCTTTGTCGTGTTCAGCCAGACCTGGCTGGACCGCAGCTGGCTGTGGGCCGCGCCGCGCGAGGTGGTGCTGGAGCGCGTGAAGCTGCAGGGCGCGCTGCACGAGCTCGACGGCGACACGCCCACCATCATCTTTGCGCCGCATTTCTTGGGCATGGATGCCGGTGGACTGGCATTGCCCTTGCGCACCCAGCGCGCGTTCACGTCGATTTTTTCGACCCACCCCGACCCGGCCGTGGACGCCTGGTTCATGGCGGGGCGCCAGCGTTTTGGTGATGTGCGCATGCTCAACCGGGCCGACGGGGTCAAACCCATTCTTTCCAACCTGCGCAAGGGCGGGCTGCTGTACCTGCTGCCCGACATGGACTTCGGCCCCAGCGAGTCGATCTTTGTGCCGTTCTATGGCGTGCGGGCCGCCACCGTGCCTTCGCTGCCGCGGTTTGCACGCCTGGGGCGGGCCAAGGTGGTGGGCATGTACACGCGGCTCACGCCCACCGGCTACGTGGCCGAGATCACCCCCGCTTGGGAGGGCTATCCGTCCGACGATGTGGAAGCCGACACGGCGCAGATGAATCTGCGCCTGCAAAGCTACATCGATACCATGCCTGGCCAGTATTACTGGGTGCACAAGCGTTTCAAGACGCGGCCGCCGGGCGAACCATCGGTGTATTGACGCGCCCTGTCTGGGCTCCCGCCGCCGGTTGGGGGTGCCCCGTCAACGCCATTGGGCGGGTCTGTGCCCTGACCGAACATATGAACAAAAAGGCTTGCAGCGCTGATGTGAAAAGCGCTGGCGGCTATTGTTTTGATTGCAAGAAGCGCTGCAGCTCCATGGCGACGCGCTCGGGGCGCTCATGCACGATCCAGTGCGATGCCCCGTCCACCCGCCGCAACTGCAGCTGCGGAACCCAGCCGGGCAGGCCGTCGAGCAGGCCTGGCAACAGGGCGGGATCGTCCATGCCCCACAGCACCAGCGTGGACACGGTCACCGCCAGCATGGCGTCGGGCAGGGTGATGGCCTGGGCGCCCGGGTCGCCCCCATCTTCCGTCTGCCGCGGCGGGCGCAGCGGGCTGGCGCGGTAGTAGTTGCAGGCGCCGGTCAGGCCCTGTTGCCACAGGGCGCGGTACTGGGCGCGCACGGTCTCGGTCAGCCAGGCGGGGGCGCGGCCATCGGGCGCGTTGAAAAAGGCGAACAGGCGGCGGAAGCCGTCTTCGGCCAGCAGCGCCTCGGCATCGGGCCTGCACAAGAAGTGCATGTACTGGCTGGCCGCCTGCTGCGCCGGGTTGTGCTGCAGCTCGCGCAGAAAGGCGCCCGGGTGCGGGGAGTTGAGGATGGCCAGCCGCTTCATGTGCTGCGGCCGCTGGTTGGCGAGGTTCCAGGCCACCGCGCCGCCCCAGTCGTGGGCCACTAGGCATTCCAGCGCACCGCCAGGGCATTCGGTGGCGATCAGCGCCACCAGGTCCTGCGCCAGGTGCTTGGCGCGGTAGGCGGACACTTCCGTTGGGCGGCTCGATGCGCCGAAGCCGCGCAGACAGGGGGCCACGCAGCGGTAGCCGCCATTTTCGGGGCGGGAAAAGTGCAGCAGCAGCGCGTCCCAGATGAATGCTCCCTCGGGGAAACCGTGCAGAAACAGCAGCACCGGGCGGCCTGCCACGCCGCTGGTACGGCACTGCAGGGTGGTGCCATGCGGCAGGGAGATGTCCCGGGTAGAAATCATGGTGCTATGCATTCAGTCGCTGTCGCCGCTGGATGCATAAGCGCCAGCGCCTAGTTTTTCTGAGAATCCTCAGGAAACGCGGGGGTGGGCGCGGGGGCATCATCTGCGGTCACGGGCGCTGGCAACACCGGGTGTGCCCATTGCCACAGCAGTTGTGCCACCTCGTCCACGCCTTGCTTCTTGAGGGCCGAGAACATCTTGACCTCTCCGCCGCCCGCATTCAGTCGCGTAATCGACAGCACCTTGGCCTGCTCGGCGCGGGTGAGCTTGTCGGCCTTGGTCAGCACGATGAGGAATTTGAGGCCTTCTTCCACGCGCGGGCGCACCACTTCGAGCAGGGCTTCGTCCAGCTCGGTCAGGCCCAGGCGCGGGTCGCACAGCAGCACGATGCCGGTAAGCCCGGGGCGGCTGACCAGGTAATTGACCATCACCTGCTGCCAGCGCACCTTGTCCGAGCGCGACACGGCGGCATAGCCATAGCCGGGCAGGTCGGCTAGCACGGCGTCGGTCACGCCCTGCTTGCCCAGCGAGAACAGGTTGATGTGCTGGGTGCGCCCGGGTTTCTTGGAGGCAAAGGCCAGCTGCTTTTGCTGCGTGAGCGTGTTGATGCAGGTGGATTTGCCCGCGTTGGAGCGGCCCACGAAGGCGATCTCGGGCACGTCGATGGGGGGCAGATGGTGCAGCTGCGCAGCCGTGGTCAGGAACCTGGCGGTGTGCATCCAGCCCATGGCGATTTTGGCGTCGGGCGCGGGCGGAAGTGAGCCAGCTATTGGCGCGGGGGAGGGTGTCGTCATGGAAAGTTGGGATGCGTTGGAGCCTCATTGTAGAATCGCATGGTTTTGCGGACTTAAATACAGACCCTCGATATGAAGTTTCTCGCCTCTATGCTGATGGCTGCCGCACTGGCAGCGCCCGCTCTCCCGGTTTTTTCCGCGGGCGCGGCCCCTGCGGCGCCGACCAAGGCGGCCAAGCCCGACCTGGTCAAAGGCGAGGCCAGCTACACCGCGGTGTGCGTGGCATGCCACGCTGCGGATGGCAATTCCACCATTGCGGCCAATCCGAAGCTGGCACAGCAGCACCCGGAATATCTGGTCAAGCAGCTGCAGGAATTCAAGTCTGGCAAGCGCAACAACGCCATCATGGCGGGCTTTGCGTCGATGCTGACCGACGAAGACATGAAGAACATTGCCTACTGGGCCGCCTCCAAGCCAGCCAAGGCGGGTTTTTCTTCTGACAAGGATCTCGTGGCCCTGGGTGAGCGCATTTACCGCGGTGGTATTGCGGACCGCCAGATTGCTGCCTGCGCAGGCTGCCACAGCCCCAACGGTGCCGGCATTCCGGCCCAGTACCCCCGCCTGTCGGGTCAGCATGCTGACTACACGGCATCGCAGCTGAAGATGTTCCGCGATGGCTCGCGTGCCAACAGCAACCAGATGACCCAGGTGGCTGCCAAGCTCAACGACCGGGAAATCAAGGCAGTGTCCGACTACATTGCCGGCCTGCGCTGAGGTGTTGTGATTTTTCCAGCCCCGCCAGGCGGGAAACCTGGAACCAACCGCCAATAACAAACCCCAAGACGGGCGGGCCCATCGTTCAGATGGCCCCGCCCTTTTGCTTTAGTGCCTCGCGTTCAACCACCCATGTCTGACATCACCCACGGCGTTCAAGTCCGGTCTGGCTCCCAGGCCCTGCGCGCAGGCATTGAGCTGCTGTCTTCCATGCGCTTTGCCATTTCACTGCTGACGGTGATCTGCATTGCGTCGGTCATCGGCACGGTGCTCAAGCAGCATGAGCCCGCGGTGAACTACGTGAACCAGTTCGGCCCGTTCTGGGCCGAGCTTTTTGCGGCCCTCCAGCTCAATGCGGTGTACAGCGCATGGTGGTTCCTGCTGATTCTGGCTTTCCTGGTGGTCAGCACCTCTTTGTGCATCGCCCGCAACACCCCCAAGATCCTGGTGGATCTGAAGATCTACAAGGAAAACATCCGCGCGCAAAGCCTCAAGGCCTTTCACCACAAGGCCGAAGCGCCACTGGCTGAATCGGCCGAGGCGGCGGCGCGGCGCATTGGCAGCACCCTGGCCAGTGGCGGCTGGAAGGTGAAACTGCAGCAGCGGGATGCGGTCAAGGGCGCTGGTGCCGGCTGGATGGTGGCGGCCAAGGCGGGGGCGGCCAACAAGCTGGGGTACATCGCTGCGCACAGTTCCATCGTGCTCATCTGCCTGGGCGGGCTGTTTGACGGCGACCTGATCGTGCGGGCCCAGATGCTGCTGGGCGGAAAAACACCTTATGCCGGCAGTGGCCTCATTTCCGAGGTGAAGCCCGAGCACCGCCTGTCCGAGCGCAATCCCACCTTCCGTGGCAACTTGGTGGTTGCCGAGGGCACGCAGTCGGGCACCGCCATCCTGAGCCAGTCCGACGGCGTGCTGCTGCAGGAGTTGCCCTTTGCCGTCGAGCTCAAGAAGTTCATCGTGGAGCACTACTCCACCGGCATGCCCAAGCTCTTTGCCAGCGAGATCATCATCCACGACAAGGCCACGGGCGAGCAAACGCCCGCCCGCATCGAGGTGAACCACCCTGCCAGCTACAAGGGCATCGAGATTTACCAGTCGAGCTTTGACGATGGTGGCTCGCACCTCAAGCTGCGCGCCGTGCCCATGACCGCAGGTGCCAAGGCATTTGACATCGACGGCACGGTGGGTGGATCCACCGAACTGGTTGGCAATGGCATGGTTCCAGGCGGCGAGAAACTCACGCTTGAATTCACTGCCCTGCGCACCATCAATGTCGAGAATTTTGCCGATGGTGCTGGCGCATCCGGTTCAGGTGCCGATGTGCGCAAGGTGGATCTGCGCGAGTCGGTGGAGTCGCGCCTCGGTGCTGCCAACAAGACGGTGACCAAGAAAGAGCTGCGCAACGTGGGCCCCAGCGTGAGCTACAAGCTGCGCGATGCAGCCGGCCAGGCGCGTGAATTCCACAACTATATGCTGCCGGTGGACACGGGTGATGGTGTGCCGGTGTTCCTGCTGGGGGTGCGCGAGAACCCTTCCGACCCTTTCCGCTACCTGCGTGTTCCGGCCGACGATCAGGGTTCCATGGACGGGTTCATGCGCCTTCATGCTGCGCTGGGCGACCCTGCTGCGCGTGAGCAGGCCGTGCAGCGCTATGTGGCGCAGGCGGTGGAGGCTTCGCGCTCCCAGCTGGCCGAGCAGCTGACGCAGTCTGCGTTGCGTGCGCTGGCGCTGTTCGCCGGGAGCAACGGACCCGATGGCAAAAAGACCGGTGGCTTGCCGGCCATTTCCGACTTCATGGAGGCCAACGTGCCCGAGGCGGAGCGTTCCAGGGCGGGCGAGGTGCTGGTGCGCATTCTGAACGGAACCCTGTTCGAACTGAACCAGCTTGCGCGCGAGCGTGCCGGTCTGAAACCACTGGTCCAGAGTGACCAGACGCAATCGTTCATGACGCAGGCGGTGCTGTCGCTGAGTGACGCCCAGATTTACCCGGCACCGCTGGCGTTGGAGCTCAAGGACTTCACCCAGGTGCAGGCCAGTGTTTTTCAGGTGGCGCGAGCCCCTGGCAAGAACATTGTCTATCTGGGATGCGCCTTGCTGATCCTGGGCGTTTTTGCCATGCTCTACGTGCGCGAGCGCCGCGTGTGGGTGTGGGTCGCTCCGCAGGGGGACCAGTCGCACGCAATGATGGCACTGTCCACCAATCGCAAGACCATGGACGGCGACCGGGAGTTTGTCCAGCTCGCCGAAAAACTGATCGGGGCCCGTCCCCACCGAGGCAACGCATGAATACCGCCACCACCACTATCCTGCTCAACGAGGGGTTCTTCGCCCGTCGCAACTGGTTCGACTGGCTGTTCGCTGCCATCGTGGCAGCGGGAGGGCTGTATGCCTTGCAGCGCTATGGCAGCTACATGGATGTGTACGAAAAAGGCATCCTGCTGGGTGCCATCCCCTGCACCGTGTGGCTGGGCTGGTTCTGGCGCCCGCTGCGGGCGTTGATGCTCGTGGTGGTGGCGGTGGCGCTCATGGCGATCGGCCTCTACCAGCAAGACGGCGCTGGCAGTCTGGCGCGGGCGGACACGGTCTTTGGCCTCAAGTATTTCCTGTCGAGCCAGTCTGCGATTTTGTGGATGAGCATGCTCTTTTTCATGAGCACCGCGTTTTACTGGATGGGCATGTTCGCGCGCGGTGAAGGCCGCACCATGAGCATGCTGGGCTCGCGCATTGCCTGGGTGGCCGTGGCCATGGCGCTCATCGGCACGCTGGTGCGCTGGTACGAGAGCTACCTCATCGGCCCGGACATCGGCCATATCCCGGTCAGCAATCTGTACGAAGTGTTCGTGATGTTCTGCTGGATGACGGCGGCGTTCTACCTGTACTACGAGCAGCAGTACGACACGCGCGCGCTGGGGGGCTTCGTGATGCTGGTGGTGAGTGCCGCCGTGGGTTTTCTGCTCTGGTACACCGTGATCCGCGAGGCGCACGAGATCCAGCCGCTGGTGCCGGCGCTCAAGAGCTGGTGGATGAAGCTGCATGTGCCCGCCAACTTCATCGGCTATGGCACGTTCGCACTGTCGGCCATGGTGGCCTTTGCCTACCTGATCAAGCAGCAGGCCGGCGAGACGCGTTGGTACAAGCTGGCGCCGCTGTGGCTGCTGGGCGTGGTGCTGTGTTTCGAGCCCATCGTGTTCCGCCAAGGCGCTGCCGAGACCGGCGGCAGCTACTGGATGGTGTATTTCGGCATCTCCGCCCTCGTCGTGGCGGGCATTCTGCTGGGGCGCAAGCGCATTGCGGCACGGCTGCCATCGTTCGAAATCCTGGACGATGTGATGTACAAGTCCATTGCGGTGGGGTTCGCCTTTTTCACCATTGCCACCGTGCTGGGTGCCCTGTGGGCCGCCGAGGCCTGGGGTGGCTACTGGAGCTGGGACCCCAAGGAAACCTGGGCGCTGATCGTCTGGCTCAACTACGCCGCCTGGCTGCACATGCGCCTGATGAAAGGGCTGCGCGGCACCGTGTCGGCCTGGTGGGCGCTGGTCGGGCTGGTAGTGACCACCTTTGCGTTTCTGGGGGTGAACATGTTCCTGAGCGGCCTGCACAGCTACGGCACGCTCTGATTGCGTGGTGGTGTGATGGTGGTGTGGTGGTGGTGTGGTGGGGCATCGGGCTTGCGGGGCCAGGCCTGCAACCATTGCGTCTTGGGTGTAACCTGGGCGATCCAGGGAACGAACTGGCGGTTGTTGTGCTCTATCGCTCAACTGTCCCACCCAAGAACAACCGGAGCTTTCCATGCTGATCCCATCGCGCGATTCGGGTTTCAACCACCCGCATTCCTCCGAAATCACCCCGCGTTCGGTGTACGAAGATCGCCGCCAGATGCTCAAGCTCATGGCGGGCGGTGCTGCCGGGGCAGCCTTGGCGTCCTGGACAGGCCGCGAGGCCATGGCACAACCGGCCCAGGCCGCACGCCCTGGCAAGCTGGCGGCGCTGGCGGGTGCCAGATCGGCCGTGGCGGGGGCTGTCTCGATGGAGAAACTCACCGACTACAAGGACGCGAGCAGCTACAACAACTTCTACGAGTTCGGCACCGACAAGGGCGATCCTGCCCGCAACGCACACACCCTCAAAACCGCGCCCTGGACGGTCGAGGTGGAAGGCCTGGTCAGGAAGCCCGGCAAGTACGGTATCGAAGACCTGCTCAAGCTCAGCGCGCAGGAAGAACGCATCTATCGCCTGCGTTGCGTGGAGGGCTGGTCCATGGTCATCCCCTGGGTGGGTTACTCGCTGATCGAGCTGATCAAGCGCGTGGAACCGCAGGGCAGCGCCAAGTATGTGGAGTTCGTGACGCTGGCCGACAAGGCCACGATGCCTTATGTGGGCTCGCGCGTGCTTGACTGGCCGTATGTGGAGGGTCTGCGCATGGATGAGGCCATGCACCCGCTCACCCTGCTGGCCTTCGGCATGTATGGGGAAGTGTTGCCCAACCAGAACGGTGCGCCGGTGCGCCTGGTGGTACCGTGGAAATACGGGTTCAAGAGTGCCAAGAGCATCGTCAAGATCCGCTTTGTCGAGAAAGAGCCGGGAACGGCCTGGAACAAGGCGGCCCGGCAGGAATACGGGTTCTATTCCAACGTGAACCCCAACGTGGATCACCCGCGCTGGAGCCAGGCCACCGAGCGCCGCATTGGCGAAGACGGCCTGTTCGCCAAGAAGCGCAAGACCCTGATGTTCAACGGCTACGAGGCCCAGGTGGGGCAGCTCTACGCCGGCATGGATCTCCAGAAGTTTTACTGATCCAGCGCTGTTGCTCCCCCTGGCGAGCTTTCGGTCCGTCGTGCCATGAAAAAACTCCTGCTCCATCCGGCGGCAAAGCCGGTGCTGTTCGTGCTGTGCCTGCTGCCCCTGTCGTGGCTGGTGTACGCCGCAGCCACGGACCAACTGGGTGCCAATCCCGCCGAGGCCCTGGTCCGCGCCACCGGCGACTGGACCTTGCGGGCTCTGTGCCTTGTGCTGGCCGTGACGCCGCTGCGTGTGGTGACCGCCAGCCCGCAACTGGCCCGCTTTCGGCGCATGCTGGGGCTGTTTGTGTATTTCTATGCGCTGCTGCACCTGTTGAGCTACAGCTGGTTCGACATGGGTTTTGACCTGGCTGAAATCACCCGCGACATTGCCAAACGCCCCTTCATCCTGGTGGGCTTCCTGGCGTTTTGCCTGCTTACATTGTTGGCGGCAACCTCGTTCAACCGGGCCATTCGGGCACTGGGAGGGCGCCGCTGGCAGGCTCTGCACCGGGCGGTGCATGGGGTGGCCGGATTGGCGATCCTGCATTTTTTCTGGATGCGCGCCGGCAAGAACGACTTTGCGGAAGTCGCCCTCTATGGTGCCATCCTCGCGGTGCTGCTGGGCTGGCGCCTGTGGCGGCGCGTGGCCGCCGGGGCATCGCGGCCGGCGGGGCAGGGCAAGGCTGCTTCGATACCTTGATTGCTATATTATTTATAGCTATCGGCTTTGATTGTGTAAACGCCAGAGCCTATTTCTCCCGAAATTTTATCCTGAGGCGTTGACGGCCCGCAGCGCTGGCCGCAGTTGCCTGCTCACGGGGTCGATGGAGGCGGTCGGGATCTGGTAGGCACGCTCATCAAACAGGTCGATACCGCACATGAGGTTTTCGATCCAGTCCAGAAAATCGTTGATCGCCTTCTTGCCCATGATGGGTGCGCCATGCTGGGGGACCAGCATGGCGATGTCCAGCTGGCGCGCCATGCGCACCCACAGCCGCAGGATCTTGTTGGACACCATGTAGCGGCGGTGAAAACCTTCCATGCGCGGGATGTGCGGTCCCAGATCCGTCACAGGAATGCGCGCCTCGGCTCCGGACATCATCGACACCCCGAGGTCGCCGGTGAACAGGATGCGGCTGACCGGATCGTAGAAATGGAAGTTGCCCTCGGAGTGCATGAAGTGTGCTGGCAACAGCACCAGCTCATGGCGGCCCAAAGGCAGGTGGCCGCCCCCGTCCGGCACGCCGATCACGCGGTTTTCTGTCTTGCCCACCTTTGTGAAATGCGGGGCAAACCGCTCCCATACGCGTGAAATCACCAGGGATGCCTGGGTGGTGCTCATCCAGCGGTCCAGCGAGGCAATGATGTCCGGATCGGCGTGTGAGGCAATGATGTACGAGAGTTTGCCGGGGGGGAAATGCTTGGACATCCCCATGAACAGCTCATTGAAAGCCAGGTTGCCACCTGGGTCGATGATGGCGCCCGTGTCGTCGTCAACGATCAGGAACTGGTTGGCCTGGACCGCTTGCCCATCTTCTTCGATGAGGTCGGTGAACATGAGGCAGGCGTGATTCTTGTCGCGATAGAGTTCCTGGGCCATGTCGATACTGCGGTGCGATAAAAACCGACTGTACGATTACCCATGTATTCAATGCTTGATAAAGATCAAGCCCAGATTTCTTGACCTTTGTCACCTGGTTGCCGGCCACCTCCGGCGGTGCAGTTACCGGGGCGCGGATGCGGGTGCTGCGGGTGCTGCCTCCAAAGGGGAGAGCGTTTCTGGCAAGGTGGCCCGTTGTGTGGCCTCGGGTGCGGCGGGGAGATACAAGGGGCCGCGCTGCCCACAGCCCACCAATGCCGCCGCACTGGCAGCAAGGGCAAAGGTCCTGACTAAAATTTGGAAAACTTTCACCATGCGTAATTGTAATGACCGACCTTGAATTCCTGGACCAGGCCGAGAAACTGCTGCTTGCCGTGGAGCGCAGTTGCGATCGCATCAATGACGATGGCGATGCTGATGTGGACAGCCAGCGCACTGGCGGCATGGTGACCCTGACATTTCCCAACCGCAGCCAGATCATCATCAATCTGCAAAAACCACTGCATGAAGTGTGGATGGCGGCAAAGTCGGGCGGATACCACTACCGGTTCGATGGGGTCGCCTGGCAAGACACCAAAGGCGCCGGTGAATTCTTTCAACAGCTAAGCCAGGACGCCGAGCGCCAGTCTGGTGCATCTTTGCGATTCCACACCTGACCCGCGCGGCGCTGGAAGGGATGCGAGCGCAGGCAGCCTTGCGTTGGCAAAACCCGGTGCATGCATTGCGCCTGCGGCGCCCGCTTTGCGGATACCGCAGGACCGCCCCTGCAGCGGATCAGTTGCGAAACAGATCGAGGATACGGCCGCGTTCTTCGGGAGGGGGCGGTGCCTGGGGTGCCAGCGTCGATGGAGCGGAGGACTGGTTTTCCTGCCCCACTTTCGCAACGCCTGCGTTGCGCGCGAACTCTTCGTAGAACCACTCACCGCCCACATTCACCACGCCGGGGGGCACATTGGATTCCATGACGGGCACCCCCTTGAGGGCCTGTTCCATGAAGTTGATCCACACCGGCAAGCTCAGCCCGCCCCCGGTTTCGCGGCTGCCCAGGTTACGGGGTTTGTCGTAGCCGATCCAGGTCACTGCGGTCAGGGTGGGCTGATAGCCCGCGAACCAGGCGTCCACCGAGTCATTGGTGGTGCCGGTCTTGCCATGCAAGTCGGGCCGTTTCAGGGTGGCCTGCGCTCTGGCGGCAGTTCCTGAGCGCGCGACTTCCTGCAGCAGGTTGTCCATGATGAAGGCATTTCTTGCATCAATGGCGCGTGGCAGTTCGCTGGCAGCGGGAGCCGGGTTTTCGGAAATCACGCGACCTTTGTGGTCGGTCACGCGCGTGATCAGCCAAGGGTTGACGCGGTAGCCACCATTGGCAAATACCGAATAGGCAGATGCCATCTGCAACGGAGTGACCGAGCCCGCACCCAATGCCATGGTCAGGTAGGCGGGGTGCTTGTCTGCCTCGAATCCGAACCGGGTCACCCAATCCTGCGCCGTCTTGGGGCCCACCGCCTGCAAGATGCGGATGGAAACCATGTTCTTGGATTTTGCAAGGCCCGTGCGCATGGTCATGGGCCCATCGTATTTGCCGTCGTAGTTCTTGGGCTCCCAGGGCTGGCCACCGGTCGCGCCTGCATCAAAAAAGAGCGGGGCGTCATTGATGACGGTGGCCGGAGTGAAGCCCTTTTCCAGTGCCGCGGAGTAGATGAATGGCTTGAAGCTGGACCCTGGCTGGCGCCAGGCCTGCGCTGCGTGGTTGAACTTGTTCTTGTCAAAGTCAAACCCTCCCACCAGCGCCCTGATGGCGCCACTGCGCGGATCCAGCGCAACCAGGGCGCCTTCCACCTCGGGCAATTGGGTGATTTCCCAGGCGTTCCTGGGTGTCTTGACAACGCGGATGACAGCACCACGCCGAATCCTGATGTTGGGTGGCGCTTTGTCGCTCAGACCGGACTGCGCAGGCTTGAGCCCATCGCCCGTGATCTCCAGTGTGTCGCCATTGGCGCGCGCTGCCACAATCTTGCGTGCGGTGGACTCCAGCACCACGGCAGACATGACATCGCCATTGTCCGGATGGCTGGCCAGCGCTTCGTCAATCGCGTCCTCCACATCCTCCGGGGCTTTGGGGAGATCGACGAATTGTTCTGGGCCGCGGTACTGCTGGCGTCGTTCATAGTCCATGATGCCACGCCGCAGGGCCGCGTAGGCGGCATCCTGGTTGGCTGCGTTCAGCGTGGTGTACACGTTCAGCCCGCGGCTGTACGCCTCATTGCCGTACTGGCTGAAGATCAGCTGCCGCACCATCTCGGCGACATATTCGGCATGGACACGGGTGTTGTCCTGCCCTGATCGGATCTTGACTTCTTCCTTCTTTGCGACCATGGCGTCCTGGGCCGTGATGAAGCCGTTCTCTTCCATCCGTTCAATGATGTAGAGCTGGCGCGCCCGGGCGCGCTTGGGATTGCTGATGGGGTTGTACGCAGAAGGCGCCTTGGGCAGGCCTGCCAGCATCGCCGCTTCTGCAATGGAAACCGATTTGAGCGGTTTGCCGAAATAGGCCTCGGATGCAGCAGCAAATCCATAGGCACGATTGCCCAGGTAAATCTGATTCATATAAATCTCGAGAATCTGGTCTTTTGTGAGCAAATGTTCGAGTTTGAATGTCAGCAATATTTCGTAAATTTTCCGCGTAAATGTTTTTTCAGATGAGAGATAAACATTGCGCGCCACTTGCATTGTGATGGTCGATGCGCCCTGGCTTTTGACGCGTCCCAGGTTGGCAAGGACTGCACGCAGCATGCCTTTGTAATCAACGCCACCGTGCTGGAAGAACCGGGTGTCTTCGATGGCCAGCACAGCATCTTTCATAACGGTGGGAATTTCCCCGATGGGCGTCAGGTTGCGGCGCTCGTCACCGAACTCCCCCAGCAATGCGCCCTCCGACGAGTAGACCCGCAGCGGCAGCTTGGGTCTGTAGTCGGCAAGTTCGGACACGTCGGGAAGATTCGGGTAGGCCATGGCGAGTGCCACACCAATGGCCAGAAGCAAGGCCAGCGCACCCGCCAAGCCGAGTCCGCCGGCCCAGACAGCGGCGCGAAAAATCCAGCGCAGCCAGCCAGAGCTTTGGGTGTCCGTCGAAGCGGCGCGTTTGCGGGGTTGTTTTTGGGTGGGCGGCGGCGTCATATCGCTCCGGAAGAAAGCGACATTATAAAAACGGCGGCTTCCGATGGGGTCATTTAGGAGGCCGCATGATCTTACGGCTACCCACGGTGGCGCGCGAACGCACCCAAGACACTACTGGGTGGTCAACAAGCGTCTGCTTTTGACAACGTTCAAAACAATGCAGGCGGCCAAAACGCTTTGCTGGTGAAGTATCTTACTGATAGCATTCATGTGAAATGTTAAGTTTTGTTGCTTTATGTTGGCAAGTTACAGGAGACCAATCTTGATCTCTACGGGGTCTTTTTTTAGTCGCCAGTCCGCTCCGTTGCTGGGTATCGACATCAGCTCTTCCAGCGTCAAGCTGGTGGAGCTAGGGCATGACAAGGCCGGTAACCTGGTGCTTGAGCGTTGCGCGATTGAGCCGCTGGAACGAGGGTGGATTACAGACGGTAACATCGAAAAATTCGATGAGGTTGCGGATGCGTTGCGCCGGCTCATCAAAAAGAGCGGCACACGCACCAAGAACGTTGCCTTGGCATTGCCTCCATCTGCCGTGATCACCAAGAAGATCACGCTGCCTGGCGGGATGACCGAGCAGGAGCTCGAGGTCCAGGTCGAGTCCGAGGCGAACCAGTACATACCTTTCTCGCTGGATGAGGTCAGTCTGGACTTTTGCGTGATCGGCCCCAGCAAAAATGCACCCGGCGACGTGGATGTATTGATTGCTGCCTCGCGGCGTGAGAAGGTGCAGGACCGGCAAGGACTTGCCGAAGCGGTGGGGTTGAAGCCCGTGGTCGTAGACATCGAATCGCATGCCTCCAGGCTTGCTGCTGGCCGTTTGATCGAAGCACTGCCCAATAAGGGTGTCGATGCGCTGGTGGCATTGTTTGAAGTGGGTGCGCTCACGACGAGCATGCAGGTCATCCGTAACGAAGAAGTCTTGTACGACCGCGATCAGGCTTTCGGTGGGGCGCAACTGACCCAACTCATCGTGCGCCAATACGGTTTTTCCGTCGAAGAGGCCGAGAGCAAAAAACGCAATGGCGACCTTCCCGAAGACTATCAAGTGGCCGTACTTCGGCCCTTCGTGGAGAGCATGGCCCAGGAAATTGGCCGAGCGTTGCAATTCTTTTTTACCAGCACACCGCACAACCGGGTTGATCACATCATGTTGGCGGGTGGCTCGGCGCCGCTGCCTGGCTTGACGGAAGCGGTCACCCAGCAAACCGGTTTTGCTTGCAGTGCCGTCAATCCGTTTGACGGCATGGAGATTGGAAGTTCCGTCCGGCTGAAAAAAATGGTGCGTGAAGCTCCGTCGTATCTCACTTCATGTGGTTTGGCTATGCGGAGGTTTCTGCAGTGATATTGATCAATTTGCTCCCGCATCGGGAGGCTGCACGTAAACGCAGGCGCGAGGCTTTTCAGGCAACGATGTTCGCGTCGTTTCTTCTGGGGCTTGTTATCGCTGGGGCTATCTATTGGTGGTTCCAGGTGATGATTACGGAGCAGCAAGAGAAGAATAGTTTTCTTCAAGGAGAAATCAAGGTACTTGAAGGGCAAATCAAGGAAATTGCGTCCATTGAAGAGGAAATTGCTTCTCTGCGTGCAAGGCAAAAGGCCGTGGAAGACCTGCAGTCTGACCGCAATTTGCCCGTGCATTTGCTGAACGAACTTGTCAGGCAATTGCCGGATGGTGTCTACATCACCAGCATGAAACAAGATGGCCAGACCATTTCCATGCAGGGCATGGCGCAATCCAACGAACGTGTTTCGGAAATGCTGCGAAATCTCACCAACAACACCCCCTGGTTTTCGAAGCCGGAACTGGTGGAGATCGTGGCCAGCACTGTGGCATTGACTCCGCGGGACCAGCGCCGTGTAGGTGCTTTCACTTTGAGGTTTCAGCTTGTGAGATCCAGTGAAGCCCAAAAGGCCATGGATGCTGCGAGCTCATCTGTTGCTGCGTCGGCTGGAAAGTAACGTATGGCAAAAAAACAATCCTCAAAGATCGATTTCGCTGCGCTGCAGGGAAATCTTCAGCGACAGTTCAAGAATCTGGACACCAAAGACCCATCGCTTTGGCCCATTTTGCCCAAAATTCTGCTCTGTGCATTCATTGCCATCGGTGTTGCCGTTGTCCTCTGGTTCGTGCAGTTGACGGATTATCAGGCGGAGCTGGAGATGGAGCGTGGCAAGGAGGTTGCACTCCGTGAGGACTACACGAAAAAGCTTGTGAAGGCCGTTAGTCTTGAAGCACTCAAGAAGCAGCGGGAACAGATTCAGCAATATGTGATTCAACTTGAAAAGCAATTGCCCAGCAAGGCGGAAATGGCGGCCTTGTTGTCCGATATCAACCAGGCAGGGTTGGGGCGAAGCTTGCAATTTGAACTGTTTCGTCCTGGTCAAATCGTCGTCAGGGACTATTATGCAGAGCTTCCCATTGCCGTCAGGGTAACGGGAAAATACCATGATATGGGCTCATTCGCTTCGGATGTGGCGCATTTGTCCCGTATCGTGACTTTGAATAATATTTCCATTGCTCCTGCGGGTAAGGAAGCCGGTACGCTGTCCATGGATGCCACGGCGCGAACTTTCCGTTACCTCGATCCTGAGGAAATTCAAGCGCAAAAGAAAGCCGGAGGTAAGAAATGATGTGGGCCGGCCGTCTGATTTTATTATGTTGTGCTGGCGTTCTGTGCGGTTGCGGTTCGACGGAAGAGGATGAGTTGCGCCAATGGATGGCTGATCAGCGCGCCAATACCAAGCCGCTCATTACCCCCCTTTCCGAGCCCAAGCAGTTTCAACCGCAGGCATACACGGTGGAGAATGGCGTCGAACCGTTTAGTCAGTTGAAACTCATGCAGGCACTGCGGCGGGATTCGGTGCAAGTGGCCTCCAACGCTACATTAATTGCTCCTGAAATGGCGCGAAGAAAAGAGCCGTTAGAGGCTTTTCCGTTGGATGCCATGGCAATGGTCGGTAGCCTGAACAAGACCGGAACGCCTACGGCGCTACTCAAAGTAGATAATTTGTTGTACCAGGTTCGGGTGGGAAATTACCTTGGACAAAATTATGGAAAAATCATCAAAATTTCCGAAACGGCAATTAGCTTGCGCGAGATAGTTCAAGACGCCACGGGAGATTGGATAGAACGCACCGCTTCGCTTGAACTGCAGGAGGGAAAGAAATGACAACGAAAAATATCGGGATAACGAACAGCTGCCGAAATGCCATGTTTGCAGTAGTGGCCACGCTGGCTGCAGCGGCTGCCATGGCACAAAGTGCGATCGAAGCTGTCACTGGCACGATGCAAGGTGGTGCAGAGGTTGTTCGTGTTGAACTATCGCAGCCACTCTCTGCGGTACCGACTGGCTTTGCAATTCAATCACCAGCCCGCATCGCGCTGGATTTTCCTAGAACCACCAATGCAATGGGGCGATCCGTTGTCGATGTGAATCAGGGAAATTTAAAATCCATCAACGTCGTACAATCTGGCGATCGGTCTAGACTGGTTCTGAATCTCAAGCAGGCCACCTCTTACCAAGCGGAATTGCAAGGCAAGACACTGCTTATTTCTCTGTTGCCTGTTAATACTTCGGTGGCAGCTTCGCAGCAGTCCACTACCTCGATATTTGCTGCAAGCGGCGGCAGCGAAATGCTTCCTTTGAAGGATGTTGACTTTCGCCGGGGCGCAGATGGTTCTGGCCGCATCATTGTCAGCCTTGCCAATAGTCAGGTGGGTGTAGATCTGCAGCGGCAAGGCAAAGGACTCAATGTCGATTTTCTCCGCTCGTCCTTGCCGGAAGGGCTGCGTCGGCGCCTTGACGTGACAGATTTTGGAACGCCCGTTCAATTGGTGACGACCTCCCAGCAGGGGGACCGCGTGCGCATGGTCGTAGAGCCCGTTGGTGAATGGGAGCACAGCGCCTACCAAAGCAATAATCAATTTGTCGTGGAGATTCGCCAAAAGAAGGTTGATTTAACCAAGTTGACCCAAGGGCCTGGTTTTAGTGGCGAAAAACTCTCGCTGAATTTCCAAAACATTGAAGTCCGCTCTCTGCTGCAGGTGATTGCCGATTTCACCAATTTCAACATCGTGACGTCCGACACCGTGACGGGCGCGCTCACGCTTCGGTTGAAAGATGTTCCATGGGACCAGGCCCTGCAGATCATCATGGATGCCAAGGGCTTGGGCATGCGCAAGTCTGGCACCGTCTTGTGGATTGCACCCAAGGACGAAATCGATGCGCGTACCAAGAAAGACTTTGAAGCTGCGTTGGCCATTCAGAAACTGGAGCCCCTGAGAACACAAGCTTTCCAGCTGAATTACGCCAAAGCGGCAGACATGGTTACGCAGCTGACAAATAGTTCAAGTGGCGGTAGTAGTGGTGGCACATCCACGAGATTCTTGACGGAGCGGGGGAGTGCCATTTCAGAGCCCCGCACAAACCAACTGTTTGTGACAGACACGCCCAGCAAACTCGAAGAAGTGCGTCAATTGCTCTCGACGTTAGACATCGCGGTGCGCCAGGTTTTGATTGAGGCACGCATTGTGGAGGCCCGTGATACCTTTGGTCGATCGCTGGGCGTGCGACTGGGCGGTACGGACCTGCGCGCCAATCGTGGCGGCGATGGCGGCTACGGAATTGGTGGAGACAATCGTATTGCATTTGGCACCAGTTACAGCAATGCGGTGGCCTCCAGTGGAGCAGGAGGCATCACCAACACAAATGGAAATTTCGTCAACTTGCCTGCGAGTCTGTCGAATGTCAGCAGTGTAGGCAGCTTTGCACTTTCTATATTTAACTCTGCCGCCAATCGATTCTTGACGCTTGAACTCTCAGCCATGGAGGCCGACGGCAAGGGCAAGATTGTGTCGAGCCCTCGGATCATTACCGCGGACCAAACCAAGGCCTTGATTGAGCAGGGCACGGAGTATCCATATTCTGTTACAGCCCCCAATGGCGCAACAACGCTCGCTTTCAAGAAGGCTGTGCTGAAACTGGAAGTGACACCGCAGATTACGCCAGAGGGGAGCATCATCCTCGATTTGGATATTAATAAAGACAGCAGAGGTGAAACAACAACGCAAGGTGTTGCCATTGATACCAAGCACATCAAGACACAAATCCTGATTGAAAATGGCGGAACCGTGGTGATTGGTGGTATTTTTGAGATGGAAGATACCAATCAAGAAAATAAGATTCCAGTGCTGGGTGATGTTCCTGTTTTAGGGAATTTGTTCAAGAGCAGAACGAAAGAATCGTCCAAGCGTGAAATGCTAGTGTTTATTACGCCCAAGGTTATTACTGACCGTGGTCCAGTTCGATAGTTAATTTCACTATTGGTGTAAAAATGAGAAAATTATTCAGAATATTGACCGTGCTATTGATCACCGTATTGGTGGCATGCGGTGGCGGTGGTGGTAGCCCGGGAACAACAGGTTCTGGTGGGGGTAGTACGGGCGGTACGGGTGGTGCGTCGGCTCTAGCAATTAGCGTTACATTGCTCAATGCTTCCGGTCAGGCAGTAACGAGCATCACGGTCGGTGGTGCGTATCAGGCAAGAGCAACGGTGAAGGATGCATCGGGCGCAGCCGTAGCGAACCGTGTAGTGACTTTCAGTATCAACAACACCGCTATCGCATCATTGCCTCAAACCACGGCGTTGACCGACTCTTCCGGTGTGGCGGTAGTTCCTGTGAGCGTCGCGTCGTTCACGGCCTCTGGCGCGGCTACGCTGACTGCGGTAGCAGAAGTCACGACATCGGGAGTGACAGTCACCGGAACAGGGAGTGTGGATTTCGCGGTCGCTGCCGCGGGTCTGACCTTGTCACCTATTGCAGTCACCACGCCAAATCTTCCTTCCGGCGGGAACACTGCTCTTTCGGTTACTGCACTAGTGAATGATGCTCCTTTAACAGGCACTCCTGTCAACGTGGCATTTTCTGTGTCGTGCGGGCGAATCAATGGATCCGACGCTTCTGCAGGTGGTGTCAGTGTCACAACCAACGGTAGCGGTGTAGCTTCCGCGACATACACGTCTGTGAACCCTGATGGTTCGCTTTGCAGTGGCAATATCAGTCTGTCTGCGGCAAGTGCTGGGGCTGCGACGCGATCTACCACGATTATTGTCGCCGCCCCCGTAGCCAACGCAGTCGCGTTTGTCTCGGCTACTCCCAGCCAAATCTTCGTGGCCGGTTCTGGCGCTGCTGAGCAGGCAGTCGTAACCTTCAAGGTGTTCGCTGCATCCGGCACGCCGCTCTCTGGGGTAAACGTTGCTTTCAGTATTCAAGAGAACCCAGGTGGTGTGGGGCTCAATGCGTCTGGTTCTACGTCGAACGTCACCGCTACCACTGACCAGTCAGGTCAAGCATCTGTTTCTGTGTTCTCGGGAACGATTCCCGGCCCCGTCAAGGTAAGGGCCGCATTGGTATCCGCTCCTTCTGTCTTTGCTGAGTCACAAAACCTGACGATTGCTTCTGGTCCACCATCGCAGCGATTCATGAGTTTGTCGGTAAGCAGCTTCAACATTGAAGGGTGGAAGGTAGACGGCACGCCCACACGCCTAACTGTGCGTATTGCGGATCGCCAGGGCAATGCAGTTGCTGACGGAACCGTCGTCAACTTCACAGCTGAAGGTGGTCAAGTTGCAAACAGTTGTGCAACCGCTACTGTTAATAAGATATCTTCTTGCTCGGTAGATTTTGTAACCCAGAATCCCCGACCACTAGGCGGACGTGCTTCGGTGATGGCGTATCTGGCAGGTACCAAGGATTACGACGACATCAACGCCAATAACATTTTTGATTCGGGTGACGTGTTGAAGCAACTAGGCGATGCATACCGGGACGACAACGAAAATAATGCTTTTGATGCAGGTGAATTCGTCGTGTCGCGCGGTGGTAGCATTGCGTGTCCGGGTGTGGGTGGTGAATTCGCTTCGCGGCTTAACACTTGCAATGAAGGTCTCAGCACTACGGTGCGTCAAACGGCTGTAATCCTGTTCGCGTCATCATCTCCGGATATCTCTACCGATTTAGTCAGTAGTCCGACGGCGATCAGTTTCAAGCTGGGCAGTATTGACAACAAGTTGCTGCCCATGCCCGTGGGTACTACGATTACTGCTATACCTGTGGCAGACGGCTGCACTGTGGGAGACATCAGCGGATCGCCGGTAGTCAATGTTGGCCCCAAGCCAGGGAACCCCGACGAAGATCTGAAAACCAATGTGGCCATTACGTTGAAGGGTTGTGCGGCTGACCAGCAGATCAACGTGAAAGTTACTTCGCCGGGCGGATTGGTAACTTCCATTCCCGTGACCCTTAAGTAAGTGGGTGCTAGTCTCCGACATGATCTGTCATTGCACAGTTCATGTCGAGATGGCGGTCTTGGCTTGTTTGAGCTCACAACTAGCGGAACAGTGGGATTACGTCTCTCTGAGGGGGACAACTCGGTAGACTTGTGTCCATGATGACACTCCTTCCTCTTTCATTGACTGGTGATGCTGAGCAGCGGTCGCTCTCCGATTTTTTGCGCGTGCCGGATAGACATGCAGCAGACTCAGCGCCGTCTGCTGTCGTTCGGTTTTCACCCGATGTTTCAATCAACCTTGGAAAGCGCAGCTACCCCATCGCGATCGGCACCGGCCTGCTGGGTGTGCCGGCCACCTATGGGGCGCTGCCGAAGGCTGCCGCCGCCCTCATCGTCACCAACACCACCGTAGCTCCGTTGTACGGCGATGCCTTGCGCGCCGCGCTGGCACCAAAGTACGCGCAGGTACACTTGGTGGCGCTGCCCGATGGCGAAGAGCACAAAAACTGGCAGACCCTGAACCTGATTTTTGATGCCCTGCTGCAGCATGGCTGCGACCGCAAGACCGTGCTGTTCGCCCTGGGCGGCGGTGTCGTCGGCGATATGACGGGCTTTGCCGCCGCCAGTTACATGCGCGGTGTGCCGTTTGTACAGGTGCCCACCACGCTGCTGGCGCAGGTCGATTCTTCAGTGGGGGGAAAGACCGCCATCAACCATCCGCTGGGCAAGAACATGATTGGTGCGTTCTACCAGCCGCAGTTGGTGGTGTGCGACCTGGCCACGCTCGACACGTTGCCTGCGCGCGAGCTCAGCGCCGGCTTGGCCGAGGTCATCAAGTACGGGCCAATTGCCGACATGGACTTCATGGCCTGGCTGGAAGAAAACATGGAGGCACTGCTGGCCCGCGACCGCATGGCACTGGCACATGCGGTGCGGCGCAGCTGCGAGATCAAGGCCAACGTGGTGGGGCAGGACGAGCGCGAGGCCGGGCTGCGCGCCATTTTGAACTTTGGCCACACCTTTGGCCACGCCATCGAAGCGGGCATGGGCTACGGCGCATGGCTGCATGGCGAGGGGGTGGGTGCCGGCATGGTGATGGCGGCCGAGCTGTCGCGCCGGCTGGGCCTGGTGGACGACGCGTTTGCGGTGCGCTTGAAAGCGCTGGTGCAGCGTGCTGGGTTACCCCTGCGCGGGCCGGTGCTGGATGCCGGGGACAATGCCGGCCGCTACCTGGAGCTGATGCGCGTGGACAAGAAATCCGAGGCGGGCGAAATCCGCTTCGTGCTGATCGACGGGCCGGGCCAGGCTTGCGTGCGCGCCGCGCCTGACGCGCTGGTGCGCGAGGTGATTGATGCCTGCTGCGCCTGATTGCCATGGAAATGGCGGCTGCATGCCATTGAATATCCTCCCCTTGCGGCCAGTTTGATGCTTGGTCAAGGCTTGGCAAACTATGCCTGCGATCCGGCGCACACCCGGGGACGCAGGCACCCAGAAGCACCGGCGCCCACGCGCACCGAATACCAGCGCGACCGCGACCGTATCGTGCACTCGTCGGCGTTCCGCCGGCTGGTTTACAAAACCCAGGTTTTTCTGAACCACGAGGGTGACCTGTTTCGCACGCGGCTCACGCATTCGCTGGAGGTGGCCCAGCTGGGACGTTCGATTGCACGGTCCTTGTGCATCAACGAAGACCTGGTGGAGGCTATTTCGCTGGCCCACGATCTGGGCCACACCCCTTTCGGGCACGCCGGGCAGGATGCACTCAACGGCTGCATGCAGGCCCATGGCGGGTTCGAGCACAATCTGCAGAGCCTGCGGGTGGTGGACCAGCTGGAAGAGCGCTACCCCGACTACGATGGCATCAACCTGACTTTCGAAACGCGGGAGGGTGTGCTCAAGCATTGTTCGCAGGCGAATGCGCAGCGGCTCGAGGCCAACGAGCCGGGAGGCGTGGGAGCGCGATTCCTGCGCAAGGAGCAACCCAGTCTGGAGGCGCAACTGTGCAATCTGGCCGATGAAATTGCCTACAACGCGCATGACATTGATGACGGCGTGCGCTCGGGC
>LNAP01000283.1_pt1 | contig 57936 bp, 81 predicted proteins | sample 602601 | NCBI WGS metagenome assembly LNAP01 (sample SAMN02440304, study PRJNA202911) | soil metagenome | biome: Subtropical and temperate rainforests or woodlands; isolation source: soil samples (1 kg each in a 20% v/v slurry with milli Q water) were... ...
GGGTGAAGACCGCAATCAAAAGCTTTGCGGTCTATCGACTTATCGTACGGGACAGTGCTGAATTCCATTTCCTAAAGCCTTAGCGCAGTGCGAGCAAGGCCTGAAGTTTGGCGTTTGGCGGTGGGGGATTGTCGAGCATTTCGCTAGCGAGAGCCGAATTCATAACGGTGAGGCCTTCCAGATCCACCAAGTCAACGACAACGGCTTCCTGGGTGCGCACAATGTCGTGCTCGATCAGGGCCAGCACCTGTTCCCGCAACTCCTCGATCTGATTCTGCATCACCGCCAAGGACGGCTTGTCAGCACGATTCGTCCCCAGCTTGACCTTTGACCAGCCGCGAACACGTGGGATAGCCTTGATTCGACCTAAATGAGCAGCTTTGACCTCTACGTGCTTCGGGGCCTGACCAGATAATGAGATCGTCACAAAGCGACCACTACCGGCTTCCTGCAACAGAGGATGGCCTTTTGCGGTTGGTTGGGACGTCAATTTCTCAGTCATGGTAAACACCTCATTTGTGCGAAGAATATCACATAAAGCTTGACATCGCTTTGTCAGAGGAGTGAAACGGGGCAGAGATTGCCACGCTGGCATCCTTCTAGAGCACCCGATTTTGAGCTGCTGTGAAACCGCTTTTCCTCTGTTCGGTGCTCTTCAGCTGTTTCGCCACATTTGCCAGGACGCGAACAGCCGCTCAGCCGATACGATTTGAGCAAAGCCCATTCGGTCGGCAACCATCGCCGGCGACTCTCCCTGTTCGAACAGCTCCGCCGCGTACGAGTTGCGCAAGGTTTGCGGGCTGGCGCGATGCTCATCTCCTCGCAACGCTTTGACCCCCGACTCCTCGATCACCGACTCAGTGATGCGCACGATCGTGGACGGGTGGATGCTGGTGACGGGCTTGCCGTTTTTAATGATGGTCCTGACGTCCGAGGGAAACAGCAAACTGCCCTCGGTGGCCATCCGCTCGCGATACTGCAACCAGGTGCTGAGTGCCTGCGCGGCGTAGTCGAACGGCCGAGTGCGGTGGGAAAACTGCGATCGTTTGTCGCGAAGCGTGATCCAATGGTCTCCCCGCAAGTCGATGCAATTAACAGTCAAGGCCACGATCTCGGCGACCTTGAGTCCAGCCCCCACACACAACCCAACAATCGCTCGATCCCGTGCCTCACGCCACTGATCACGCTCTTTCTCCGCGGTGATCGGCGACACCAGGTGGTTGGCCAGCAACGTCCGCTCAGCCGGCTGGAGAAAGCTCGTAGGCAGGTTTCCTTCCGCTTCCTTCCATTTTGCTCCTTCCTCGCGCAGCGCCTGTGCAGCTGGGTTGAAGAACCCCACTTCGGCGGTGTTCTTGATCAAGTCGGCCAGCACCCGCTGGATCAGCTTGCGGTAACGGTCACGCTGCGGACGCCGGTTTTTGGTTGCATCCTCGCCCTCCCCCAGGCTTTCCAAAAACGCAGTGACGACCACTGAATCCACCTCGCTCAATTTAATGCTCTTTTGCTCAATCCAGGCGACAAAGCGACCCCATTGAGCCCGATAAACTTCGGCGGATGAAATTCTGATGTGGTCGCGTGAGATGCCACGGCCTGGCTGCTGACTCAGCCACTGTTCAAACGTGGTCTTGGGATCGTTATCCCAGGCGGTTGCGTCGGTTTTGAACAGGTCGTCGTGCGCACTCATGGGTTCACTCCGCAAGTCCAGGCCTCGGTCAGGTGAGGGAAACTCTGACTGTTAATTGCATGTGGTTGAAGTGCGATTCTAGCGGAGGTCTTGGCACCCTGCATGCCTGTTTTGACACTGGAAAATGTGAGCATTGCTGCGGTGGTTAACGCTGGCCAGCGACGTGGCCAACTCCTATCCGGGCAACATCAAGAACCAAAGGCACCGAACAGGATGGGGGGCTCCTTCCCTTCTACACGCCCCTGTTGAGCATCCCCTGCTGCACGTTCAACTTCTTTCAGGGGATACACCATGACAAACTCGAATCAACTCGACAGCTTTCTCCGCATCGCTTCAGCCGCTGGCCTAGTCCGTTTCTCATTTGCCTCAGGAAAAGCCGAGTACTACTGCCCTGTGCGGTTGGATGAAGAAGATTCATTGGTTGATGACTTAGTGCTGCCTTTGTACTGGGGGGACCGAGGCCTCTGTGGCACCCAAATTACCGAACAAGGCATCCACGAAGGTAACTGGGTCGGCGACTCCTTCCATTGCAAAGATAACTACGGGGAACCGGTGGTACTTCAGTTCATCCAGACGAAAGTCCTGGCACCCGGACGATGCACCGCCGGCGGTGATCGAGTCTGCCCTTCAGCAGGTTCTTGCACTGGCTGCGAACAATCCGAACCAGGTCGAGGAAAAAGCGGTGATGGCCAGCCTCTCGGCAGCCGTCGCACAAGGGCCACACGCGTTGATGCACTTCTTGTTTCCCGCGCAGTACCAGGTTCTAAAGACCCTGCAAAATCTGAACCAGCAGGCAGCTGAAGATGAAGGCTATGACTGGGAAACCCTGACGCCGGCACTTGATGCCGTCTCCGTAAGCTTGAATGCCGGCTACGGTACTCAACTGTCGATTGGCGACGACGGGGTTGACGAAGATCTCGGCTTGATTCCGTGGACCGCGGAAATCCTGGATTTCCTCAAGGACTACGTGAACCGCACCGACAACCTGGAAAACGAAGCGGAACTGGCCTTCCGGCTGCTGATGATTTCCATCAAGCTGCATACCCGCAGCCAACTCGACGACTACCTGGACACCTTGCGTGCCCGGTTGCTCGACGACAAAGACGATCTGAAAACCTTGTCGAGCATGCCACTTGAGGACGTTCTAGAACAGATCACCAAACCTGTGGTGGCATAAGCAGCACAGACTCCCATAACGCTCCACACGCCCTGACTTCGGTCGGGGCTTTTTATTTCTCTGGGCTTAAAGGTTCTTTAGGATCTGAACGTTCAGAAATTTTGGTTTCTGTCGCTAGGTGCCTTCGCCTACGCCCGCAACAGATTGCGAGTAGAAAACAGTGGCCTTTTCTATCAGCAGTGTTCGTTCTCCAGGGCTGATGATTCCTTCATCTTCAAATTCATCCGCGAGCCGCAGCAGCGCTTCATACTGCTCTTCCGCGTTCATCCGGATTTCAGGTTGGTTGAACAATCTTTCCCAAGCCGTCAATGCTTGGCTCTTACGATGGTCGTTCATGGACAAAGGCCTTGAGATATGTGCCTCGATAGATACCTTCGGATTCTATGAAGTTCGAAGAAGAGGACGATCGGTAAAAAAAGCTTACGGCTTATCGATGCCTTTGTGCGGTGCCGTCTCGAATGCCACGCGTCGAGCCCGCCCAACTCCCCAAGCCAGGGCCCGAGTCATCGATTCGCCAGGGCGCGAATCAAAGCCTTCCTCGAAAAGGGGCACGAAGCTAGGTGCGAAAACACCGATGAACATTTGAGTGATTCCATCGTTGGATAGCCGCACTTTTACATCGATGGTCATACCATTATTGAGCATTTCATCATGCGTTCGCAGTGAAGCGCCGGATCTGCCCAGGCCCAATATCGCTCACCCCGTTTTCTCATTCCGCACCTCGACACTTTTATTGTCGTCTCGAATCCATTCAGCTATCTCGACAGTGTTTCCGAGAAACGGACGTGTTCGAGCGAGGTATTTTAAATTTTGAGATTTTCTGCGTGCCAAGCAGACTTGGCCATGGCTGCGAAGACGCCCCTGTCGAACCAGTGTGAAAGGCATACTTGTCGATACAAATCTCCCTATTTTCAATGACGTGGGCAATGATTTTTTACGAGACATGGCGCTATGTGCATATGTGTGGCTTCAGCGGTAGATTTTTCCGCTGTTTGCCTAATTCTTTCACCCTTACTTCCGGGGTGAAAAAGCGTATTGTATTGGACATTAATAGTTTTTCCATTAACATCTTTCTCTGGCACCACCTCTTCCAATAGTCCAAAATAATCACCTCCTAGGCTATCCACAGCCTCTTGAATAATAATATGCGCCAATTCCACCGAATAGTTAGTAAACCCTATATCAACCGCTCCTGCATAATGCCCTGAAGAATACTTAGTTTTGTTCTGTACCCCTCTATCCGGTGCAGACGGCCCACTATTGGTAGGTGCGAAAGGTAGCCTATAGGTACTATTAATATACAGGTTACCTCCTGCCGCGTTACTTGCTTGAACGGTCGCATCGATAATTCTATTTCGATGAATCTGTGCTGCTTTCTCTACCTTAATGTATCCATCATAAAAAGTGGCAATGCGACTATTAGCGGTAGCCTTATCATTTGCCTGAGCAATACTCTTCTTTAATTCCTCACTTTTGTTGTTTGCATTATCAATTTCTTTTTTTAAACGAAGTGATTCGTCTCTCGCATGTTGTGCCTCTACGCTCGCTCTATCTCTCCTCGTCTCAGCCTCTAAAACCCTCTCTTTTGAATGCCCCTCAGATGCAGCGACCCTCAGCTCTCTGCTCCGCATAGCCAAATCTGAAGTTTTTTTGGCCACTTCTTTTGATTCTGTTTTAACCGTCTGCGCTGTTGAAAACTCTGCGGCTTTTTTTAATATTTTTGCTTCATTCGCGAGATTTTTCTCACGCTTCTCACTATCACGAGCACGTTGTTTAGCTATTTCAGACTCACGTATTAATCGGTCATTAGCAGCTGCTTCAGTTTCCTGCTTAATCTCAAGCGATTTACGCTCTCTGGCGGCAGCTGCCGCGTTTTGCTCAGCTTCCTCCTTCGCGATTCTTGCCCTTTCTTCCCTATATTTAGCTTCTGCTTGTTCACGCTTACGATCATCGTGAACTTTTTCGACTCTTTCTCTTTCTTTTGCTTCGGCTTCCTCTTTGATCCGCTCATGCTCTTCATCCATTGTTGCTAGTTCTGCGGCGATCGTCTTTTGCCATTTCAACAGATCTTGAAATTCTTTTTCACTCATAGCGTGCGGCTCGAAAAAATATAACGGATCACGTGGATCATATATAAATTTTTCGTGATTTCGCTCGATAATGTTTTCTTCTACCCATCCAGGATCGCCGAGGTCCCCAACGGGAATAGTGTATTTAATATCGTTTTTTATTTTTTCCACTTCCGGATTTAGAGGATCACCTTTAGGTGGAACAAATGAAGGTCCAGGTTTTGGATCTTTAAAATTCGGATTGATAGGCGTAAATATGGGCGACCCAATTTGCCACTTTGAAGTGCCTAGTTCTTTAGTTTTATATAATTGGCTCTGCGAACTTTGAATTAGTGGCGCAGCATAAACATCATATGATAGAACTACTGAAAGTAACCCTATAGCCCTAACAAGCTTCAGCCAACTTTCATTCGCTTCCATGATGCGCCTCTTTATTTGGGCAAGTTAGTAAATTAATTTTGGTTACTTCGCTCCTCCACCTTGATTCAATTTAAGCACCTATTGGAAACTCCGTTTTTTTTGCCTAGCTAACGCAACCTTTCCATCACTATACGAATCCACTGTTAACGGTGCAGCAATCTCGACCAGGGGTACGCAATGGCTCGCGCAAAAACGTCTCCTTGCCCTGCAAAAATCGCCCCCCAGTTAGTCACGCTGGCCAATACCCCGCCGCGTGGAGGGAATTGGCTCTTCGAGCTAAAATGGGACGGCTTCAGAATGATGGCCCGTTTTGATCAAGGCGTCAGACTGTTTACACGCAACGGTTTCGACTGGACCCAGCGCATGCCCCGCTTGGTCAAAGAATTGGAAACGCTGAACATCGTATCGGCTTGGATTGATGGTGAGGTCATCATCCAGGATAAAGACGGCCGCCCTGTATTTCAGCCATTGCAGTCAGCTTTCAGCAGCGGCAAAACCGACGAACTCATGTTTTTTGCCTTTGACCTGATGCATCTGAATGGTCGGGATATGCGCAGTTTACCGGTTGAGATACGGCGGGAACGGCTTCGCGAACTAATCGAAAACACCTCGCTCGAACACGTTCGGTTCTCGGAAACACTCGATGTTGATCCCCATCATTTACTGGCCAACGTGTGCAAAATGGAGATGGAAGGAATTGTTGGTAAACGGGCTGGCAGCCCCTATGCATCAGAGCGCAATGGCGACTGGATAAAAATCAAGTGCCACCACCGGCAGGAATTTGTGGTTCTAGGTTATACCCGCGCAGCGGCAGGGATCGGCTCCCTGCTGATCGGCCTGCATGACGATGCAGGGGAGTTGATCTACTCGGGACGGGTGAAGTCCGGTTTCGATAGCCGGACCCTGATCGAGCTTCGTGCTCGGCTCGGCTCATTGGAGCGGGCTGAATCAGTTTTGAAAGATCGCCCTCAGCTCACCAAAGGGTTAGACGTGGTGTGGCTAGAGCCAGAGCTGGTTTGCGAAATTAAGTACGCAGAAATCACGCCGAACGGCAGAGTGAGGCATGGCGTATTTAAAGGCATGCGGGACGATAAGCCCGCTGCGGGTATCAGCCTTGAAAGCTCTACGCCTGAGCAGCCGCCCGAGCCGCGCAAAACGCAAATCCGCATTACCCACGGCGAGCGGGTAATTGATCCATCGACCGGCCTAACCAAGGGTCAGTTAGCCGAGTATTACGCCAGGGTGGCCGACTGGATGTTGCCGCTGTTGCATGACCGCCCGGTTTCCCTCGTTCGTGCCCCCGACGGCATCGAGGGCGAACAGTTTTTTCAGCGCAACACTACCGGCCTGGCCATCCCGGATATCGAATCGATAAATCGGCCGTCAGGGAAGCCGGCAATGTTGATCAACACACCCAAGGCCCTGCTTTCAGCCGTTCAGATGAGTGCAATCGAGATCCACGCTTGGAATGCCACCACCGCCGATTTATCCCGTCCTGATCGGTTCATTCTCGATTTAGACCCTGATCCGGCGTTACCGTGGGTACGTATGATCGAGGCGACGAACCTGGTCTGTGTCGTTCTACAGGAGCTTGGCCTTGTCTCGTTTCTGAAAACCAGCGGTGGTAAAGGTATTCACATCGTTGTGCCGTTGACGCCTGAGGATGACTGGGCAGCCGTCAAAACCTTTAGCCACGCCATTGTGAAGCACATCGCGAAACTGATTCCTGATCGGTTTTCCGCCGTCAGCGGGCCGAAAAATCGAGTAGGTCGCATCTTTATCGACTACCTGCGCAACAGCTCCGGTGCGACAACGGTTGCGGCTTATTCGGTGCGCGCCCGTCCTGGACTTGCCGTCTCTGTGCCGATTTGGCCCGAAGAACTATCATCGCTGCAGGGCGCCCATATATGGACAATTCAAAACATATTTAAACGTCTGGATTCGCTTAACGAAGACCCTTGGGCAACATTGCCGCACACCGTTCAAACCATCACCGCGCACATGCGCAAACAGCTCGGCATTCGATCCCCGGCGCGATCATGACCGAAGCCATTCCCACGCTTCGCGCAGGGCCAGACCAATGGCGGCGCGTAGGAGTTGTTGCAGGAGCCAGAACAGAATGTGTTTCAGTATGCGCATGATCGGTATCGCCTCGGTTGGAATGCATTAAGCCTGCTGTCACGACCATTGCGGTTCCACTTGGGGGTTTTCCGCTGGGTGTCATGACGGTGTCGGCGTCCAGTCTGAGGCGATAGATAACCCTACTATTTGTCACGTTTCCGAAAACAGAAAGGAACCCCCACATGACTGACAAGAACACCCCGATCACCCCGGCCTATCTGGTCGACGTGCTGGCCGACTGGGCTCGCGCTGATGCCCAGGCGCAGCACCCGGCCACTACGTCTCCGGACAAGGCGTAGGCCCGCGAGCAGCGCCGGAAGCTGGCCGATGCCTTTACGCGGGGTTTGCTTCTGAATCTGCCGACCATTTCCGGCGTAGGTGACTTTACCGACGCGCTGCATGAACATGCTGAAGCCAACGCGGCCTACCGCGTCGCGAAACCGCACCCATAGGAAAGGAACCGCCAGCCGCTAGTGGCTAAACCGGCGATCTGAACGGAGGGACTGCCATGGATACCATCATGCTGTTTGGCCCGAGGGTCGGGAGGAAAACTTTTCGCTGCCCGCCGGCCCGATAGAACTGGTCGAGGTGAAAATCGACCGCATCATTCAAGACCCGACCAATGCCTTGGCAGACGCCTATGAGTTCTATAACCATGGCAGTCAGGTCGACCGCGACGTGTTTTCGATCTACGCGGACGAGCTCTGAGCCGCCTACCCATAACGTACAGAAAGGAACCACGGCCGCCGGTGGCTATGATTTGGCCACTAATCGGAGGGGCCGCCATGGATATCGATACAGTTGTGCTGTACGGCCAGAACGGTCGAGAAGAAGAATTTGGAGTGTCACCTGGCTCCCCGGAACAGGTGGCCGCCGCGATTAAACAGATCTTGCGGGAAAACCCCTGGGCGATCCGTCATGAGTTCGAAAGCGACGGGCACCTGGTCGATGAGCAGGGAGTGCCGATTTTTGATGATGAGCCGTAACCCGCCGGGTTAGCCATACGCCGTTTATGTGAAATTGGGGACCCACCTTGCGTAAGGGGTGGCGCCCTTTTTTATTCGCCATAGATACCAGCCACCCTCAACTGGTAGACCAAATTCCCAGAAACTGGCTTTGCTCGAAAGCGGGCGCCTGCATCCCCCCAAAAACTAATGGATCGTCGTATTTGGTCCATGGTCAATATGGTTAAAAGGATGTATTTCGGACCGGGAACTGTTCGAGCGCCTATCCCGTCGCCATCCTGGAGGCGATCATGAACACAACACATTTCGTTCCATTAAGACATGGGCGCCGACATCCCCCTCTAGTAAGCGATAGCCCGCAGGACGCCGCACGAGCAGATTGGCTCTACAGCGCTGCTGAAGAACTGATGCGCGGCAACAGCGTGTCATTCCAGCGGCGCATGCGTCCTCAGCAAGGCATTACTGCTGAGGAATTCGCTCTGGCAGTAGATGAATATGTGAACAACCGTCTCGCCGATAGCGAGGTCCATACGTCGGCGCTGGGCTGGCTAATTATCACTGCGGAGCGAGGACACGCCGACAAGACCGCTACAGCCGAACTATTGGGCGACAGCGACCACCCGCTGGGCAAGCTTGGAGAAATTGCTGAGGCGCTGCTTGAGCCACTTGCGGATGACGCTCTGATAGCTAAGGCTGAGGATGAGCTATGAGCACGCGGAATCAGTAACGATTCAGTGAGGAACATGAAAATGTTCGAAGATCTGGAACTCCGGGAAAGAGCATACGAGTTATGGGGAAAAGATGGCCATCCGGAAAGATCTGAGCAGCTGTATTGGCGACTCGCGCAGGAACAGCTTGAGGCAGAAGCCCCTCTAAAACAACTGATAGTGAGTGGCCCGCGAGACCCGCACAACATCACCACTCATTTCTTAATGCATAAAGTATATATCTCATCTTCAACGCACGCCTTTCCGCTGAGTGTCACGGCCTTGCTAATCACTTCATTTAGATGCTCTGACTTCTCTCTATTATTTAAAAAAATAGCTTTAATAGTCTCAATGCCAACAAAAGTAAGATACAAATCATCCTTACTAAGCCCAATATCAATCATGGATGTTGCAACGTCCACGCCTGAACATGTCAGATCGAAATCTTCGGTTGCTTTAACAATGTAGACCAGCGTGTTCGCGTAAGCATCAACGATCGTTCGAAAGCAATGATTATTATCGGGAAATTCCAATCCCTTAACCTCCTCCACCACTCTCAATCCAATTATTGATGTCATCTCGTACTTCACGCCAAAGATGAATGAAAATAGAAATGCCATGAGTAACAAGCTTGTGGCGAACAGCCCATAAATGCATTTCCTCATCTTTTCGAAGGAGCTCAGATCCATGCTAGACACATACAACAAACGGAGCCAGATCACTAAATTAGGAATAATCATCCAAAAAGCATCAACCCTTTCCGTAACCGCAATCAACGTTACCAGTAAAGCGCAACTGACTGATGCAGTTAAACCAACCACAAAACCCCAATGGTTTACAGGAAAGAGATTGGCAGCCTTGAACAACTTGACAGCCAGAGATAGAGAAAACAACATGAGTGGTTGAATAAAAACCATCCCACTTGACATATCAATCACCGCGTCGGTTGCTGAAGCTTTTATGCGGTAGTCTGGAAATATTTGAAGTACTCCTATCATGAACATCCCAAGCGGTACGAGTATGTCCAGTCCCTTATCTAAGACTCGGATCAAGGCGCCCACAAATACTTTCCACTTACCACTAGGCGGAGATACATCTGAATCTTTCATAGACCCTCCTTGAACGCAGCCCTAGAGATACGGGCTCTTGGACCGTGGACGCGTACGGCGCAGATCAACTATAACGAAGTCGGGTAAAGCCCCTATTCGAAGAATCATGAGGATCAGCGCTCGTTAGGTATAAACGTTGATAGTAGATGTACATTCCAAAAGGGGTGGCCACGCAGCGCCGACGTCCTGGCTGGCGCTGGAGTAGCCCCTCGATAGCAGGCTCACACTCTCGAAGTAGATGACGAAAAAAAAACCGCCAGCCAAAAGGCCAGCGGTCGTGGGGGTTATTGTGCATGCGACGCCTGAAGGACGTAGCGTTTCTGAGGAACCATGATCGTTTCTTCGACCACGCTCATTTCCAGCATGTCGATGAACGCCTGACGAATGTCATCACAGGCGCTGTCAAACGCCTCGACGACATTGACGCGAGCCTTCAACTGCTCCATCGACCAGTCTTCGAAATCAAGCTCGTCGTCGATGCCGGCAGAAGAGACACTGAGTTGGCGGGGCGGTGTTGCGTAGTTCACTCGTCCTTGGTCACCGGTTGCGCGACATGCGCCACAGGTATTGTCACCGTCGGTGTTGCCGCAGGCTTGATAGTTGCGCTGGTAACAGGTGCGGCAATAGGACTTGTAGCCCGTCGATTTCCATTCGCTACTGTAAAGCACCAGGTACCCACTTGAACGGCCATTGGTTCCGATCGTGTAAGCCCCGTGCATCTGGGTGACGAAGTCTTGGATTTGAACATCGAGTTCATCCCAGATATCGGTGCGGATGACGTCGTATGCCTTGTCGAGTTGCTCGGACGTCAGCCCCAGGTTATGCAATTTGATGCAGTGCGCATAACTGGTAGACCTGTTCCAACTGTTCATGGTGTCGTAGCGAAAATGGTCGTTCAGGAACTGGACCATCGAGGATTTGCTGCGGCGATCGATTTTCTTTTGAAAGTGCGACATGTGGGATCTCCCGTTATCTGTGTAACTGAGAGATGCCGAACACGGATGCTGAAAATAAAAAAGCCCGGCGGATAGCCGGGCTTGGTGTGGGTTAAGCGGTTTGCTTGTGCTGCGGGGGCGCCAACAGCTTTTCTACGTATTGACGATCGCTCGCCACCATCCTGCCGGCGATTTCCTGCGTCAGCTTGGCGAAGTCATCGCTGACTCGATTCTGGCTCCCGGCATTGCCGTTAGCTTGCTCCTGCCAACACCGCTCGTACGCTGTGACAAGTGCACGTGCATCAGCGAGCCGAATGCGCAAGACCATTGCCATTAATACCGCCCCAACCTGGTAGGTCGGTGGCGTTTGAGGATCGGTGCTGACCTGGCGAACGGAGTTGGAGTCAGCACAGACTGGTGCATCCGGTGAGGATACGCCGGCATTGCTGATCAACCCACTCAGTTTGGCAACGGTCATGTTGTAGATGTCGTTGTAATCATCGCCTTCTGGAGGGCGCTCAGCCTCATCGAGCTCGTCATTGTGAGCAACGAGAGCCGACAGCAGTTCTTGAAGATGGGTTACTGAAACGTAGCCATTGGGATTGTTCATTTTAGGGAAGCTTCCTGATTGATTGAACTTGCAATCAGGTAATGGCGAACAGGCGATTACACGGAGTCCGGCCAACGCTCAGGTTTGTAAACGCATGTGTTTCATCACGATGGGTAACGCAAACCTTTCAGGAGATGAACCATGAAGTTTCAGAACGCCTTTGATCGCATGACCGCTATCGTTGAATCCGAGCAGTGCATCCTCACCGGCTACCGCCAGGACTTCTACCAGTTTGATCGCGATCACCTTGCCAACACTGGCACGGTGGGTGGTCGTTACGTCTGGGTCCTCCGGGAGAACGGTACACACCTCGCCTCGATCGGTCTCCACCCGCGGGTGACCGACTTCGTTGAATGCGCACTCAACTCGTTCGAGCAAGTGCAAACCTATGAAATTACGCTGCTGCCTGACGGCGATGCGGAAATCAAATCGATCACGCCAGACAAGGCCCGTGAGCTGATCAAAACGTGTGCCTTCGAATTCCAAGGCCGGCACGTCAAGCAGAAAGGTAAGCTGTTGGCCACCGTCGACATCTATCCGCAGTACAACCAAGGTACGTACGGTGGCAAAGTCAGTTTCACCTTCGACGATGCCCCCTCATCTGATACCGAACTACGCTTTAAACAGATCGCCTTGCACCTGTTCCAAGAACGCGTCGGCACCCTCTTCGGTTGCATGGATGAGGTTACGTTTCATACGCACAGCGCTCGATAGCCGAATAACGTTGTACCCACCGCTGGCCTTTCGGTCAGCGGTTTTTTTTGCCCTTTTATAGGTTCAACAAAACAATAATTCGTGGTGTGCGGTCTATGATGTGAACAACACAAGAAAGGGCCCCCAAATGTGCTCCCACTACGAGGCACCAGAAAATGATCGCCTGCTGGCCGGCTTCGGCGTGGCACCCGAATCACAAATGCCCATCGACCTGTGGCCAATGTATACGGGGCCCTTCATCCGACTTCAGAAAAAGGAGGCCGTTGAAGACGGTTTTCCTGAGTTTGAAGCCCTCACTGGCCAATTCGGCTTGTTGCCGTTTTGGGCAAATGATCGGAAGCTAGGCCGGCAGACCTATAACTGCCGTTCAGAAACGGGGAATACCAAGCCCTCATTCCGGTCGGCCTGGAAAAAAGGACAGAAGTGTGTGATCCCAACCGCCGCTTTTTTTGAGCCTGACTGGCGAAGCGGAAAAGCGGTTCCTACCAGGATTACCCGTACCGATGGCGGCGTCATGGCGGTCGCAGGCCTATGGGATCAGTGGAAGGATGCGGATGGCCAAGTCCTCCATTCCTATACCATGCTGACGATAAATGCGGACTCGCACCCCTTCATGAAGGCCTTTCATAGACCGAATGATGAAAAGCGTTCCATCGTTATTTTGCCAAATGGACTGATAAAGGACTGGCTCCATTCAAGCGTCGAGCAAACCATGGATTTCATGCAGCCCTATCCGGCGGACCGGTTGATGGTAGATAACCGCCAGGGGTGAGTGTCGGCGAAGGTATATTCCTCGCAGAAAAAAACCCACTCGAGGAGTGGGTTTGGGTATTGCGTTGTGATCATTTGAGCATTGATGCTCAGTTACCAGATGGACCGCTGATGTAGATCCTGGATTACGCCCCATCGACCACAGCGGCATATACATTGATGGGCTCGTTCTGGAGATCCCATTCAGCATCGCCGGTGGTTTTGGACTCGGACAACGCTGCTGCAATTGCGCTTTCCTCATCCTCTGCTTGGACTTCGATAACCATCGTTCGTAGTTTTGTCTCTGTCAATTTGATGTTGAAAATCGGCATGGGAACTCTCCTGAAAGGTTGATCTTGCAATTCGATATGCTTTACAGCGAAGAGGAATTTTCAGATCTGGCGGCCAGGCGCCAAAAAAAACCCACTTGAAGAAGTGGGCTCGGGTGTTACGTTTTAAGGACAAAGCAGATAGTCGCCCTGAATGGCGGCGTTGGAAGAGACTGCGTTGTAGGCGAAGTCTTGACTCAAACGGCGAGTACCGTCGTCGACAAGGTCCTCGAGGACTGTGGCCAGCTTTCGTACATTGACTTCGACGGTAACGCGAGCAATCGACGTACCCCCATCCTGCAAAAGCAGTTTGAATCCGCGATCGCCAGCATCGTAAGCAAGAACCACGAAGCCTCGGTGTTTGCAGGTATTGATCCGGATCTGGATCGCCGGGCGAATACGCTGTTGAGCCCCATCGTTACAGTCGCGTATCCAGATGAAGTCCGGGTTAGCGCCAGCATCGAGCAGCGTATGCCACATGGTTCGTTGATTGTCAGGGGTTCTGAGGACCTCGACCAATTCAAGCATGTGCAGCAGCCGGCGAGAGCGAATGGAATCGCGATCGATCGGGAGCTTTGCGTGATTGAAACCGTCCAGTACATCATGTTGGCTTACAGCATTTTTAATGGCGTTTTGCATCGTGCATCTCCTGAATAGAGGCCAGACGTTGCGAAGGCCTGGTATTCGAGATGTCGGACAGATGCGCATAAAAAAACCCACCTGAAGTCAGGTGGGTATGTACTGCGTTATCTATGTTTGCCACATACGCTTTTCAGGGCCCTGTCGACCAGGTCCCCGTCATAGCTGATGATGACTTCAACGTTTTTACAATCGGTCCTCAAGCCACCCAGGGTACGCGCTGAAATGAGGTAACCGTTCGAGTCGGTCTGAGCTGCTTCACCAAAGAGGATCCCGTTGCTGACCACAGCCTCAAGAACAGCGCGGCCGCCATCGTCCTCAGTCCAACTGGGCGAAACAGTGTTGCGCGGGATCACCTGGTGGTCACACACACGAAAGTGCTCGTACCGATCGGGGGCATGTTGAATTGCCACCGAGTCACAGCCATCAGTCTGCCCCACGTAAATCACCGGAACGTTTTGCCCGTTGACGCGTACAACCGTTGACATCCGGGTAGTGGCAACTTCCTTCACTGCATCGGTGGCTTCAGAAGCCTGACCAAACATTGGAAGAAGACCACAAAGCCCCATTAGCACTACCAGTACATTGCAGATTTTCATGAGGGTCTCTCGTTTCAATGTTGGAATTATGAAGCCAAAGCCAAGCGCCGAGGGGAACTAGCGTGCAGGATCACCTGTTTGTTTTCGGAGCTCGCGAGGGTGTTTCCTTGAACGATCAGGATTTCTCCAATCTCAACTCTGTGCACTGCACAGTTGGCGGCGAGCTGTATGGCTGTCATTCGTACACAAATAGCGTCCAGATCGCAGCCGTAAAACTTCCACCGACACAACTCATCTGGGCTATGGTTTTCTAGAATTTGGTTCGCCCGGGCCAGCAGCATTACGCCACTGCCACACGCAGGATCGGAGAGAACCTTGCGAGCTTGCGTCTTTGATACCGGCTCCGAATCTAAGTTGGCCATCATTACAGCAATGCTCCATGGGGTGAAGAACTGGCCCAAAAGCTGTTTGCCCCCTTTACTGCTGAACTCGGCATAAACCACACCAAGGATATCTTTGAAAGGCTCCTCCTTGGCCACCAGGTCGTCATAGCACCCAATTGCGTTGATGATCCTCTCCCGTGCCTCAACGGGTGTTGGATACCAGGGTGCGAACCCCCAAACCTCCATCACCGCGCTGAGAAAATAGCGAAACATTTCTGCTGGCGAGTACCGGTATCCATCACCAAGTGCATCGACCAGGGGTTTTGCATAAGACGGAACATTTTGAGAAAGCTTGTTAGCCATGAAGCGCACTCCGAAGTGATTGATCGTATGGCCAGTGATGCTTCACATGAGCCAGCAATCAACCGAGGAGCGTTTGTGGCAGAAAAGAAAAGCCGCCCTCAAAGAGGACGGCTTGGTGAGTTAAACGCCTTCGTCGGCGTCATCTGGTGGAGTTGGTAGCTTTTCGGCCGGAATCCAGATTCTGGCTTGGACAAATGCCCCGCCCTCGCACAGAGAAACGGAAGCCTGCTCGTCAAACTCCAGATCATCATTTGCCAGGTTCTCTTGAGCCCACACTCGGTACCGATCCTTCAATGCCTCGGGTGATTCGAGTTTGAGCTCTTCAGGGCAAAACGGGTTTTCGCGTGCGTTTTGATGGCCAGCTTCATTGCAGGTCGGGACATCTGCGAGGTCGCAGTAGGCGATATCGTTGCCTTCGGCATCGCATAAAGCGATCAAGCACTCGCGCCAATCCTGTGGATCTGCAATGTAGATCCCATCCTGTGTGAGGAAAATGACGCGACCTTCGGTATGAGGACGCATCAGCGCCATGCAACCACCGCCGGTGTGATACTCAACGAAACCATAGGCAGAGACAGGATTAACCAGGGTGCGACCATCGGGTGAAACATAAGGGTTTCGGATTTCCGTTCCTTCATGAATAAAAGCCAGCAAAGCGGGATCGTACGGTGCAGGCACCTGTTCACCCGCTGCATCCGTCAGAACCATGGGGGTAGCGTTCAGTTCTTTGGCGGATCCAGAAGTGTTTTGGGTCAAGGCTTGTTCGTTGTTTTGCATTGTGAACTCCAGTTCGTTGTCTTTTCAAAATGAGAGATGCCTAACACGGGCTCTCACTCGGCGCTGCACGCCACGAATTTTGGTGACTTGATCCATTCCATCATCGCCGCCGTCGAGCCATCGCAATCCCAGCAGCCGCGGGACGTATCAAACGCGCTCACGTCAAAGTCAAACTCGCTCCCCTTCTCGACCTGACCAGATTTATCGAGGTAGACGCCAACCAGATGCTCCTCTTGGAGCCTGCAAGCCATGTCCTGGCCAATCAGTAAAGCTTGCCCGGGTTTACCAGCCAACAGTGCCTGATAGGCCGCCAGCGTGTCTGTGTACACCATGTCGTCAATCTCCTAGAAGGTTTTCATTGCTATCGGTGATGGTGCACAGGCGCGAGCAAAATTAAGGCGAAAAAAAACCGCCCCAAAGGAGCGGTCGGTGCAACGTTGGTCAAGCGTAGGCTGATACTTGCAGCCCCTTACCATCATCTTCTTGAGAGACGCCGCCCTCGTTGCTGATTGTCACCTCGGCGCCGGCTTCACGGAACATCTGGGCCACTTTCTCAGCTACCTGCCGCTGATCGAAGGGAACCACCGTGAACCATGCATTTGAAGCCGAACACCAGCGGCACCCATAACCACCAAACCAACCGTTGGACCGTGTGCCGGGTACGGGTGGTTCGAAACCAATGATCATGTTGATGCGCTGCGCGAAAGCCTCTGGAAACTGCACCAGGTTCTCTGACATGTCGAACTCCTGGTCAAGCCGCCTGATGGTTTGCTTCACGGATGCCCAGACTTGTCATCTGCTTCAGCTTTGCGAGGAAGCGTTCACTGGCAGTGATGCTGGCCAGCTCTGGCACTCCGATAAAGTGATTCATTCCCCCGCTGTAGTCTTTGCGGCCTTTGCAGGTTCGATACAGCACCTTCAATTCGCTGCCCATTCCGACATGAACCATTAAGTAGAGATGGTCCGAATGAAGTGTCACTTCGCCCATCACACCGTCCCCTCCCTTGTTGGAGCGGATGTCGTAAGCCTCCGGCGACAGCTCGAGTGCTCCGGCGATTTCCAACAGCAGACGCTTACCAGAGCGATGCAGAGTTTCTTTTTTGACGCGGGTTTCCAGCAGAGCTTTTGGGACGTTGAGCATGATCATCTCCTCAGGGGTAGCGGTCACTTGCGGTGGCCTTGAACGAGGTGATGATTCACACAGTCATATATTCGATACAGATTGAATCGATATGTCGGCGGCGGCACGTAAAGAACAGGAGTATTTAAGGGGAAAATCCAGCTCATAAATTAGGTCAAAATCTTGATTTAATTGAGATTTAGCAATGATGGCGCGGTGAGATCAAAAATATCGTTGCTTCGTAAAGCAACATGCCAGTATTATAAACGCATGTTATGTTTTGTTTCCGAAACCAGGACGAATCAACCCATGCACGACAAGAACAATCGCTTCAACCCACGCCTCTCCCTGCTGGTCGCCGCCATCGGTTTGGGCCTGAGTACCCCTTCCGCCCAAGCCGCTTCCTATGGCGTTGATGTCTTCGCCCCTACCCTCGGCACCTCGATCAACGGGTACAACAACCGTCTGGGCGGATCGGGTGACGGCGAGATGCTCGTGGGTACGCAGACCAACAGCGTTACCGGTATCACCAGTGCGTTCCAATGGACACTGCTGGGCGGCAAGCAATACCTGGCCAGCCTCGGCAACTTTGCCCAAGCAAATGCGGCTTCGAATGATGGCAGCGTTATCGTGGGCAGCTCGCTGGACAGCCTGAGCGGCAAACAAACTGCCGTCAGCTGGGACGGTACCGGCATTCACGCAATGAGCTTTCTCAACAACGGCGCCTATGCAGAGGCCCTTGGTGTCTCAGCTGACGGTAGTGTGATCGCCGGTTCTGCTGATGACGGTCTGACTGGCAACGACACCGCCGTTGTCTGGAACTCCGCCGGGAATATCACCAGCCTGGGCCACCTGAGCGACGGCGTGTACAGCTTTGCCTTGGGTGTCTCCGCTGACGGCCAGGTAGTCGTGGGTTACGCACAAAATGGCGCCTTCGGCGGCGACATGGCCACCCGTTGGGTCAATGGCGCCAGCGCTGAAACCTTGGGCACTTTGGTCGGTGGTATCGGCTCTCGCGCCAAAGCAGTAAGCGCCGACGGCACCTATATCGCCGGTACAGGTGACTCGTCCGTGTCCACGGCTGAGGCTTTCATCTGGTCTCAAGCATCCGGCATGAAGGGGCTGGGCCTACTTACCGACGGTACCCTCTCGGGCGCCGAAGGCATTTCCGCGAATGGCGCAGTTGTAGTTGGTGTCGCCGACACCACCGGCACCGTGGTGACTGGTTTCCGCTGGACCGCAGAAACTGGCATGCAATCGCTGGTGCAGTGGCTGCAAGACAATGATCCGTCCTACACTCTGCTGCCTGGAAACTCCCTCGATTCGGCCACCGCGGTTTCGGCCGACGGCAACACCGTGTTCGGTATGGGTACCCTGAACGGCCGCGACCAGCCTTTCGTAGCTCGCTCCTACGGCCCTATTGCAGTACCAGCCCCGGTAGTCACCCCACCAGTTGTGACTCCTCCTGTCGTAACGCCACCGGTGACCCCTCCAGTTGTAACGCCACCGGTTGTGACTCCCCCTGTCGTAACACCACCGGTTGTGACCCCTCCTGCCGTGACTCCGCCGACGTCGGGCTCTGACGGTACCACCCCGCCAACCACGGGCTCCGGATCTGACGGCACCACCCCGCCAACATCGGGCTCGGGCTCGACTTCCGGCGGCACCGGCATCCCGACGGACACTGGTAATGGGACTGCTACCTCTCCAATCGTCCCACCGACTGGCGTGATTGGCCTGTATGACCTCGGCGACTCGCTGAACAACGCCAGCCTGTACGCAGAAGCGCTGCAAAACCAATTGCAGGGCTTCGTTCAAGATCAACTGGTCTGCACCACCTTTGACACCAAAGGCGTCTGCGTCAACGTCAGCGCCCAGATGACCCACCACAACGGCTCCGTACAAGGCGACAACACCTACGGCGGCGTCACACTGGCCTATCGCATCACTCCGGATCTCATCGCCGGCATCGGCTACCAGGGCCCGAACACGTCGCTGAAGATCAACGATGACCGCGTGGAAGGTGATACCAACACCGTGGGTGCCTTCGTTGAATACGGTAACCGCCTGAAGCAAGGCGTCTTCGTTCGCGGTGCCGTGGCTGCCGCCGAAGGTGATGCCACTATCAAGCGCTCTTACAAGACCGGTGCGGGTACCTCCGCCTCCAAGGGCAAATCCGATATCAGTCAGTACGCCGTATCGGGCCAAGCTGGGTATGTGTTCATCGTTAAAGACAACGCTGCTGTAATGCCATTCGTAGGTCTCGATTACCTGGACACCAAACTCGACGCCTACACCGAAACCAGCGGTCCATACCCGGTCCAATTCGACAGCCGCAAACAGAACGATGTCTACGGGACCGCCGGCGTAACCGGTAGCTTGAACCTGGGCAACAAGGCAATCTTGTCGGCCAACCTCAAGCACGTAGAACGCCTGAATAACTCCAGCGACGACGTGAGCGGTGAAGTGCTGGGCGTATCGACCTTCGACTTGAAGCAAGACACCACTGAACGCTGGGATGAAGTTGGCCTGGGCGTACAAATGCCAGGCCCGTTTAAAGCCTCCCGTGTGGGCGTGTCCTACGGCCACCGCTTCAACAGCGATAAGGCCGTGGCAAGCGATGTGGCAACTGTGTCCTTCTCCGTAGGTTTTTGATCCGCTCTGAATCGCACTGCATGAAAAACGCTCCGCTCCGCGGGGCGTTTTTTTTGCCTTTCCAAATTAGATTCCGAAAAACTTCGGACAAAAAAAAGCCACTGACATGCAGTGGCTTGGGTGAAACGTTAGCTTGCGGTCGGCGCTGGATTACTCACCAGCGCCCACCATTCGATGAAGTCAACTGCAATACCAGGTTCACTCTGCGGGAAGTCGAGAACGTCCTTGTTGAGATGTTCAATGGTGTGCGAAGGCTCACCCTCGGCAGTGCAGTACAGCAGTTCAAAGCTCTTGCGATTGGCGAGCTGGAAGCAAAACAACCGCTTGTTCGGGTCGGTGTAGTAGACGCGGCAATTACCTGAGTCAACCATCTTGAACTTCAGGGCCAGTTTTGGTGTGGATGGCTTCAGGCAAAGCAGTTCACGGTTGGCGGATACCAGCGTGCGCAGCGCCTCGAGGTCGATGTCAAATCGAACCCCATCTGGAAACAGCTCAGCAGCAAACAGTTCAGATAGATCCCACTTCAGTGAATCCGATACCAGGGCGCATTCCGTTGAATCCGCTGCCCGCTGGGCGATCCAAGCATCACGATCAGCCTGATCCTCGAAAGCCTGGTAACTGCCTTCGGTATCCTCCTCGCGAGCCTCAGCCATTAAACGTGCGGTGATAACGCATGCTTCCCAAGGGTCGGTGGCATGCACATTTTGGGAGAAGGATCCCTCATCGTCATTCGGCCAGCGAAGTGTTACGCAGTACAGCTGAGCAGCGGTTGCAGTCGTATTAGCTTGTTGAGTCATTTTATTCACCATTCAAATAGTTGATTCGAGCGAGCAGCGATTGCAATCGCGAGCTAGTGTTTGTGCACCGGCGTTGAAGGCATCCAGCAGATCTGGAACGTCGGAGAAAAAAGGGGATGGCTCAGATGAAGCCCCCCACCCGTACGCCCAGGCACGATCGCGGGCTTCCTGAAATTTCATTTCGGCGGGCTCTTTTCCATCGGCTTCACGGGACAAGAGGACACCTAACGCCCAATCAGCCCGTGCAGAGAAAGCGAGTTGAAATAACGTGTTCATAAGGGGGCTCCAAGTGCATTTGCATAACACTTGGGTGATGTTGAACAGGCAGGCATAAGGAAATTTGAGCAGCGCGAGCCCATGGGAAAAATAGCGACTCTCCAGGCGCATCTTTTCCTTGTACGGAGCAAAGCGATGCTAAAGAATCATGGCTTATTGATATCGGGGATCTGAAGGCTATGTTGCTGACCATCGGGATGTTTATAGCGGCCTTTGCCGTTATCTGGCTGATGCTCGTTTTTTTGTTACTCATACACGAATCAGGCCACTTAATTCCGATGCAGAGGATGGGTATCAAGCCCGACAAATTGATCATCGGCGGAGTGAAACTCTTTTCTTTCCGCAAGTCAGGGATCATCCACGAAGTCGGCTTGATACCGCTTTGGGCCTACGTGGTGAGCACGGACTACGAAAAGGCATCATCTCGCCAGAGAGCGATCATTGCCGCCGGCGGACCGCTGATCTCAGCCCTCACCGGCGTTCTGTTTTTTGGCGTCTATTACCTGTATCCGAACTGGCAGACGCTGGTTGCCGCACAGGGATCGATTCTTCTGGCGGCCACGAACATCATCCCATTGCCTCCCCTGGATGGCTGGACCATCGCAGAGCACTTCCTGAAGCAGCGCGGGATCCACATCGACGACCGCAACAGAAAAATTCTTCTAGGCGTGGGGATTGGCACCATATGTTTGATCACCCTGGCGCTCTAACCAATTACATTCCGATGTGAAACCTCTCCTGAGGCAAGTAACCCCTCAGGAGATAGAAATGAACACACCTACCGCCGAACAATCCCCCAAAAAAACAATGCGCCCAGGCTTCTTTGAGGAAGCCTTTCGCAATGCCGAATTACCTCAACCACTTCGCATCTTTGCGGAAGCTTTTTGTACCCGCTTCGAGGTTCGTGGGATTTGTGATCCGATGTACTGTGCCAACGTTACTGCCTTTGAAACCGGACTTGGTGACGGCAGTGGCAATTTCAACGCGGTTAACACGCCCACTGAAGAAGACATTGCCAATGTGGCCGATCGCTTGCTCTTCGCTTATTCAACCTGCATTGCCGAAGCCTCCACCGGCACAACGCAAGAGACCATCGCGACGATGCTCCGCAACGCCCTGAACGGCTCCAGCCTCGAAGAACTGCTCCTGGCCCCGGTGTCAGCTCAGCAATCCCACTAACGTACACCCAGCCGCCTGCATTCGCAGGCGGCTTTTCTTTGCCAAATATTCAGGAATAAGCGTTTCAGATACAGACGACGTATTGTCACGTGTTAATATTGAGGGATACTTTGACAAGGAGTTGACCATGCTCAGCCCGCAGCACATCCCTACCCCTGACACTCAGCAGCCCAGTGTTTGCGAGAGCGGCGTAGCCTGGCTACCACAGGTGGTCATTGATCTTTCGTTCTGGCATGGCGGGCGCAAGCTGAAGGACCTGGAGCGTTTCGAGTGGCCCGGGGATGTCGTCGAGGGGGCCGCGCTGGCGCACGCTCAACAAAATTGTGCTCTTTTCCGCATCGAGCAGTCATCCACTCTCGAAATGTGGGCGTTCCGGTCGGATTGGATCATTGCAAATACGCGCTCGGATATCGATCTCCACTGGTCCTCAGTAGACCCAGATCCTCGCGCAGTACACAAAATTCTGGTGAGCCATCGGCCCGTATGGTCATCGAAGCAAGGTGCGCTGCCGCCACTCCCTCAGTGGCGCACATTCGATGCCGGGTTCATCAAAACTGTCACCGTGACAAGTGCGTTTTTGTCCTCCAATGATGATTGGACGGGGCACATCACCGCCCTACTCGTCGAGCCGGCGCCGGTAGCTGGTCTGCAAGAGTTGGCGCTCGTCGATGGGCGGATCACAGACCTCGCGTTGGTCCATCAGGGCCATTGCGCCAGCGGCGGCCAGCTGATCCTGGTAACTGGCAACGTGCGTGTAGCCATTGACCCGCACGCCGGCCGGTCAAGCCAGCTGGACGTCGAGCAGGCATTGAACAGCGCCCTGGATGTCCAGTTGCTGGCAACCACCGAGCGCCTCGAGCTGGATTCGAACGAAACTGTCTTGAGGCCTACGACTTGGCGCATCGTAAATCTGTCAGAATCGATTTAAAGATTCGTAACGCGTAGCTATAATTTTGTTATGAGCAGCGCGCCGTTGGACCTTTCTGCGCCATGCCGACCCGACCACAACCGGGAGCAAGACACCGCTTACATGCCTCTGTCTCGCATCACCAGAAGCAAGTTCAACGATTTTTGACTTTTGGAGATTTCCCGATGGACGCTATCACCGTGCAACAAACCGATGCTGTGAATCAGATGGACCTGGACTTTCGGCTGAACCTGTTCCCTGGCAGCATCAAAAAAGCCATGCAATACGGGAATCGGGATGTTGTTGAAGAAGGTGAGGTAGCCCAGAGATTTGGGAGTTCCGATCTTTGGAACATTGACCCTCGTGTCATTGAAGTGATTCCCGGCTACAACACCCGCGTGAAGAACGCCAGTTACAAAGAGCGTGTGTTACTCCTCAAAAAAAGCATGATGGAGGTTGGCTTCAAGAAAGACAGCCCGCTGAGCGTGATCGTTGTTGAGGAGGAAAACGGCAAGCTCTCATTTAAGTTGAAACGTGGCCACCGGCGCCTTGAAGCTCTGCTAGGCGCCATTGCCGAAGGGAAACCTTTTGAAACGGTGCCGTGTGTCATTGTTAAGGATGACGTCAACGAAGAAGACCTCACTGCGGATCTCGTGCTAAGTAACAACGGCGATCCGCTTGATCCATTCGCCACCGCCATCGTCTGCAAACGTATGACCCGGTGGTATCCAGACAATCACGCAAAAATCGCTGCGAAGCTCGGCCTTTGGCCGTCCCAAGTCACCGACTATCTGATGCTGATTAATGGACCAGTCGAAATCTCGAACTATGTTCGCGATGAAGTTATTGCCTTCACCCTGGCGGTCGAGCTGCTCAAAGAACACGGCCCAAGGGCTTTGGGAATCATTGAGCAATCGTTGGCACGATCGAAAGCTGCCGGCAAAACAAAGCTGATGCCGCGTTTCGTTCCCGGGAAGGTGATCAAGAAGGCTGTTACTGCGGCGGCGCCGGCGATGAAAGCGGCGATCGACGATATCAAGAACGATAAGGCATTCAGTCAGCTTTCCCCTGAAAACCAGCAGAAACTCGACGCTATCCTGGAGCAATTCAAGAAAGCGGAAGAAGCTGAGGCCAAGTTGAACGCAGATAATCCAACGGATGATCCTGAGCTGATCCTCAACAAAGCAGAGGTATAAGTGTTGTTCCAGCCCCTACGGTTTTCACTGTAGGGGCTTTTTCATGTCCGCTTGGAAAGCCACGCTAAAAGCCTCGACCACCAGGTAGCCCGGACCTGAATTCTCTCTACCCTGTCGCCCTTCTTCCATTCCACGGTGACCACGCCATCCGCCCCTGTACACAAGAACGAGAATCGGGTGAAGTTGCGGCACGCACTACACGCTGCCAGGCCTTTGAGCCTGTAGGTGTCAGCCATGACCATGCAGACCATACCGCGCTGATGCGGTGCTCGCAGAACCCGGGCGCAGTTGGCGCAATCAATTTCTAAGTGCTCAAGGCGTGTGCCATCGGCGAACCGTAGGGGCAGCACCTTGCTCATAGGTTTGTCGGAATTCCATTGCTTTGTTACAGCCTTGATTGCCGCTTCGTCAGGCACTGCTGCTCTCCGTACTGTGCTCTCTGCTCCACCCATCGTCGACCGCCTGAAGATAGACCAACACCCAACCTGGTGCTCGCCGTCCTCCCCGCTCCCACTGCCCAACCGCCGCGTATGCGCGATCAAGCTCTGCGGCAAGTTGTTGCTGAGTCCACTTCAGGACCTGGGTTCGGATACGGCGGATATCTTCGCCTGAAATTGCAGATGTGTGGAATACGACCTGTTGCGATAGCAGGGCGCCGGTTAACGACAGCACGGCAGCAGGTACTGCCCCACGTTCCCATTTGGCAACTTGCGCACTGGACACGTGTAAGACCAGGGCGAGCTGGCGCTGAGTCAACCCAGCGCCTCGACGCAGCAATGCCAGAGGGCCCTCGCTTGCGACGGTGAAGACGATACCGTGCTCTTTGGCCATGTCATCTCGGTAGCAGCGAGCGGCCTTCCTGGCACGCTGTGGGCCGCCATAAGCCTGGTCGCGAAAATGGCGATCGGCAACATACTGACGCCCCTTCATCAGCCGGACACGCCAACCAGCGTCTGAAGGATTGGCGGTCCGGTGATCGCGGGTGATTCCTTGCATGTCAGGATCAGTTTTGCGACGTGCGTTACCTGCCGGCCGCGAGGCTGTTTGAGGTCCTGCAATCAATGTGAGATCAGTCGACATATTCACCCTGGTCGATCAACCCATGCCGCCGTCAGTGATACTACCGGCGATCTCGTTGCTCCGTTCATCCGCTGCGTAATACATGCCGCCCCCCAGCAAGATTGAACTCATGCCCAGATCGGGCAAGGCCAGTTTCGATGCGTCATCAGCATTTGCGCCCTTGGGCTGCACCTTGGCGGGCATTGGAATGGTTGCTGCTTGCAGTGGGATTGGCTCCAATGAGCTCAATGCGTCCTGTGGGCGTGGTTGAGGCTTTGGGAGAGGCAACGGATTGGAACGACTTTGCATTACCAAAGGCTGACTCCCCTCCTCACTCGGCGGCCGTGGATCGGCATTAATGTTTTCAGAGTCGAACAGCTCATCAGAATGCACTTGCCGATCCTGAGATTCGGAGATCCGCCGTACACGTTGGAGCCAGTAATACCCACCGGCCAAGAAGGCAATGGCCATGCCGGATGCGAGGACCGGTGCTGAACCAGAATGAGTGCTCTCTGGGAAAAGAGAAAAACCGTATGATTCCGACGTAAAAAAGGGCGCCGACAACACCCCTGTTACCACCGCCAACAACATTGGTTTGTGGGTCATTTAAGCTCCAACGCCAAGCCTGTTTGAAGCCTGCTTGTAGAATGATAATTACGATACACAACGCGTAAGTTGCGTGCGTGCATTACACCCTTTCGGTGCTTTCCTGTCACGCTGAAACAACAGAATTCAAAGTGGTTTGTCGCAAGGAGATGCTCTGCCGAAAGCGTAGTGGCGGATGCACCCAACATTCCTTTTCTTTGCTCCAAAAACCAGAAAGCCCGGGGCGGTGGCCGCGAGCTTCTCTGAGGCTGGTGGATCACTGCTCTTTGGCGATCTGTGCTGCTGTGACCTGCGTTGGCTGATCACGGCTGTCAGTTTCCAGGCGATTTATCCGGAATCCCCTTTATTCGTCGCGGTCCCATTCAGAACGCTTTTGGCTTATTGCCGAACGCATCAAACGCCGCGCTACACCCAAATCCTTACGATCAAATTTCCCTTCAGAGCGAAACGAATCCAGTGTGCTGATGGCTTCAGCCTCGATCTGGTTGATTCGGCCATCACCACCAGCTACGTCCAAGTGCGCTTGGACCTTAGCAAGCATGTTTTGTAATTCAGTGGGTAAAACTATCGCTACGCCTTGATCAGCCATACTAGTAAACATTGATTTTCCCTGTTATTTCAGAACATTGCCGGTCAGGTCAAAATACTGGCTCGACAACATCGACATTTCAGCTCGCAGCTCGGCCACGTCTTCGTCGCAGAGCCTGTTGCCATAGCCCGCTGCAATAGCCCGGTCACGCAACGTTGCATGCTCGCAAGGCGATCTGCTTCGGCTTCCTGTTCCTGGGTCAATACGCGGGTCATGGCTACTTTTCCTTGATTGCTTCAGTCCTGCTCGTCGAACACGGCCTCATCAATATCGTCGTCGAGTTCGTTGTAATCGATGCAGGTATTCATGCTCCCAACTCCTTTTGCTATCGGTGATTTATTCTTCGATAGCCGTCATTGTAGTTCCGTCCTGAAGGCAAGTGGGTGGTCATGTACAGCGCCATTTCGCAGCTGTGGATGTGGTACAAGCGCTATGAAGACAAAAGCCTACATCTGGTCCAATTTAAAGGACCCAGCCTTGGCGCCGGCGATAACGTCTGACTTCAAATTGCTCAGCACCGTCTCGCTTTCCTGGGCGACGCCGTGACCACGAATCCCTCCAGTGGGCACCCAGTAAATTTTCCCAGTGCCGGACTCGATCACTTTCCGGTGAAGGGTCACCGAGTAACTGTAGAGCCGCTCGCCAGGTACCTTGTAGTCGCCGGTCTCGACGATGGCGAACAACTGGTAGTCGCTCCCAAGCTGGGCAATGTCCGTAGGAAGGCTTGAAACGATCGTGTCCTTGATCTGGCCCTGGGGAATTTCGGTCGCGTTCGACGACAAGGTCATTTCAACCGCTTGTGCGTTCGCCCAGAACAGGCAACTGCATAGGATGGCTGACCACTGAAGCTGTTTAATCATCGTGAAATCTCTACGGTTGAAGTTAGGCTTCACAGGCAACCGGGTCGAGTTCAATGCTCTCCCCGCGTTGTTGAAGCATCATGCTGAAAATGCCGGTGTCGATCGGATCGCCCTTATCTACGTGCTCCCGCAGCATGCGGCTCAACGTTGCAGCTGAGCACTGATCCTTCCGGTGCCACCCATCACGCCCTTTTGCTCGAGACTTGGCCATCTTGACCTTCAGTTGCACCGCGAACTCATCAATCGCCTCCTCGTCATTTTTGGACTCAGCAGCGGCCTCAGGCGCGTTGTAACGTCGAATCTGCGAATTACCCTCACCCTTCACAGGAACCAACACCTCTAGGGCGCCAATCGCCTCTAAGGAGCGCGGTACCGCTTCTGGATTCGATCGATATGCTGTGCTCAATGCATCAAGCCAAACGCGCTCGATTGTTAGGCCGTCGGTACCGACCTCCGCGAGGGAGCCAGCCTCGTTTTTGGCGTCCATCAACCACAACATCGTATTGCAGCACGGACATGGCGTCGCATGTTCTGGGGATACCGCAACGAATTTCGGTTCAGTAAGGAATCCACTGCCGTCGCATTGCCGCTCGCCGTCGTGATAACAGCACGCATGGTCTTGAGCTGCGGTCTCGCTCAGCTTGAATTCATCTTCTGCCAGGACAGTGGAATCCGCTGTCCGCGCTAGACGCGCAAGTTCCCGGGCCGCTTCATCTGGTGGGTAGTCGGCAACATCACGAATCAAACGGTTGAGCCTGCGCTTGAGGTAATCCATATCGAGGCCAAATCGATTCTTTCCCGCGCTGGCCGGGCGGACTTGAGCTAACCCATCGATTACGGCCTGGCAGATTCGCGTGAGGTACACGAAGTCTGGATTCGGTCCCTGCGCATGCCCCGCGGCGTAAAAGCTCTCAAGCCCGAAAAGATCAGTCATGAGCGTTGACGGCAACGATTCAAAAACCCCGTAACCCCGCAAACTTTCGCACGCATCGTAGAGCCGGCGGGCTTCTTTCTTCTCGAGAGAATCGTAATCCAGGCTGATGCCCAGACGCCGCTCTACAACGACACGCTTGGCATAGGCCACAAGCAAAGACTCGTCGTACACGCTCTGCCTCATCATCGGTGCCAACGCTGATGCCAGATGTTCGGCGCTCTGCCAGGCAACGAATTCAGCGATCGAGTTGGCACCGGTGTTGTTCCACTGATGCGTCCAGCTTCGCCCAAAGCAGGTAACTGTGAGGCTACCGCGATACCGCCCTAAATCTTGCAAGATGCACGTCACCGGATCGAGGGCATCCGCACCTGTAATCTCGAGTTTTTGGATCGTTGATGCCTCAACCTGCATAGTGAGCCTCCTGATTGAAGGTGGGTGCTACAGAAAAATGGATTGGGTGGGCGCTGGCTGCGAGGAGGCCGGAGTTTCAAAGGCAGCATGCGCAGCTGGTACGACGTCAACGTCTAATACCGCGCTAGCCGCCGTCCTGGCGGCGGCGACAACCGAGTGATCAGCCTGGGACCAGTACACAAATGCGGAGCTGCCGCTCAGGCGCACGGTACTCGTCGGGCGAGGACGCATCAGGTGCTCCACTTCGAATACAACCCATGAGGAGTCGAACGGAAATTCTCGGTTTTCTATCCAAAAAAGTGGCGCAGGGATCTTGAAGAGCAATTCGAAGGCCGCAAGAGCCGCCGTCGCCAAAGGATCTTGACTCCTGTTGAGCTGAGCCATTACGGGGCCCAATTTCCTCAAAAGCTTGAGCCGGATGTCCTTGGCCCAACGAACCGCGTTTTCACGCCCGGAGAGTGCTGGAAGGGCTAGCGGAAAGAAGCCTGCACCAGGGTTGGCGATCAAACCTCCAAGCCTGGCCCGACACTCACCACAGACAGTGGCGGTTGCGTACAAGGTGTCACTACGGCGCCCACTGCGGCCTTTGCTGCTGAAGCTGTACATGTCGATGTGACCGCACAACCTTTTCGTCATCGCTGAGATATGGGCGTTGCTCATCAAAATCTCCTTTCGCACCAAGGTGCTCATGGTTAGATACGCGCCTTGCATTGCAAGGATTCATAACACGTATACTTAATCTATGGTCGAGAGAAGTCAATCAGCAAAGCGTGTTCAAGCTGTAGGTATCAGGGAGAGAATCAAGGGCCCCATGTCTTGTGCGGTGAACGATTCGGTGATGGACACTTTCACAAGAAAAGGAATTGGCCTGCGACCTTCGCGCAGATCCGTCAGTTCGGTCGGTGACAGGCCCAAACGCTCTGCCAGCCCGGCCAGGTCAACGCCGGCAATCGTCGCCAGGCCATCAAAAAAACCAGCAACGACGTCAGACGCCTCTCCCGCATCGAGGCGATCAAAGAAGCCGTAAATCAGCGTTCGACGCACGAAGGAAGATTGGCCGTCAGCCGCTACGACAGCTTCTTTGACAGCAGATGGCAGCGCTGCAATGAGGGATGAGCGAGTCATCTCGACGCCCATTGCGGCGAGGATGCGTACTTTTGCCGCCGGTGGCAGGGGGCGCATCTGGATCCGGCACTGCCGGATCATGGAGATGCTAATACCGATATGCTTCCCCAGTTGAGTATCGGTCCACCCCTGTTCCACGCGAAGCAAATCCATCAACTCAGCCCACTGGGCATTGTTTAACCCAGTGCGCGCAAGCGAGAAAAACTTGCTCCTGGAGGACAGATAGCGAACGGGCTCTTGGTCTAACGGCACCACCTCGCTGAGACCGAACATTTCAATTTCCCCCTTCTGGCCCAGAAGCCATCGACTCGTCTTGTTGGCTGGTGCTATCGCCTGATATGAAAGTCTGCACCATGTTCAGCAGGGCGCCGCCGACGATCAGCAAAAACATTCCCATGAAAATCTTTTTCGGCGACAGATCGATCAATCCTGCGCGGGTGGCCATCAGTGCGATGAGGGCCACAACGAGTACCACAAGGGCGATAACAACTTTCATGATCAAGCGGCGAGATGCATTGCTATCCATCAGACCAGGCCTTCTATGATTCGTAACGTGTACCAATATACACCCAACCTTACAGCGTTAAAAACAAACCTTTCAGAATCCGGAATAAGGCGAGCTTCGATTCACCAATTTTCACCCGGGCGGGCTGCCGATCGTCCCGGTTGATCATCCGCAGCTTCGCTGGATCTGCCCATGTCGCAACGGGGCCATCGTCATACGGGCCTGCATCAGACTTCTGTGCTGCCCACCCACTGGGTGCCCAAGTAACCATCGGCGCCGCAGCGGGTGATTGCTGCATGCTCTACTGCAATAGCCACAAGCAGCTCATGCGTCCAGCCAGTAGATGGTGCATTGACGGCTTTGAGTACTTCGCCGTCGAGCGAGCGGATTTCGAACACCGCATGCATCACCGTACTCAAAATCTCCGGTTCACCTGGTCGTTGATCAGTTACGAGGTGCAACATGGTCATTTCCTTTCGCCCAAACAAAAAAAACCACCCTCGCTACGCAAGGGTGGTCGATGTAGCAGTTAAAGGATTGGCAGTCGGGCGTGAGTCCCGAGCTGGGTGCCAATGTAGAAGCTGCCCGAGCTGTTTTCGCTGCTGAGGCTTGTCGTCGTTTGAATCTCTACTGAAGCCAGACAACCGGTCTCCGCGCTTGCGATGCCGATTGTTCGTTGCTTCAGGTGCGTGAGGCCTACCGGGTGAAAATCTGCACCCATGTCCCGTTGGAGGTCCGCATTAATCGCCTTGCACATTTCACCGGCAGTGGACTCAGCCAATGCCATTGCGGATATCGCGTCGAAACACACCCCCTTCACGGTCACTTCTGTACCTGCTGCGCCGTCTTCAAGACCAACGACAACATGCGCAGTCAGCGGCTTGCCTTGGCTGACAACCAGGTCAGTGATAACGGCCGAGCGATTCATCTCCTCGATCGTAACCATCACCTCATCTCGTACCGATCCAGCCGGAAAGTCACCAACACCGCCCAACAAGCAGCCCCGCGTATCTACCGGCGCGGATGCGACTTTTGCGTACAGCAATGCCAAATTATGAAAGCTCATGTTTAATCTCCTGATAGGTGGATGCAAGACTCTTGCGTAAGCCTTGCTTCAGGTAATGAGCCACACGGATACATAATTGAACGTCTTCCATCATTCACCTTCCTTGATGCATGCCTGTCAGTTTGAAATTCGCTGCAACTTTAAATCAATTTTACTCACTGACACCGAGTACAGTGCCCGACCGATGATGTCGTTCTTTGAAACAAACCCCCAATAACGACTATCCAAGCTGTTTCCACGATTATCGCCAAGAACAAAATATGACTCGCTCGGAACTAAGCACTTTAAGCCGTCAGCCTCCCTATCACAGCCTGGGATCTCCGGAAAATCGGAACCTCGGCCGAGTTCTTGGGCCTGTGAGTCATGCAATATCTTAAACTGCACACCTGCCAGTTTTTCTATCATTGCCTCAACTTGTTTGGGCTTTCCTGTACGCTCATCGACATATTCATAGCGCTCAGCCTGTTCTTCCACCACTTTCACATTATTCACGTAAAGATCCCCTGCCCGATATTCGACCAGGTCGCCAGGAATCCCAATTACACGCTTGATGTATGGCTTGCTTCTGTCCAGGGGAAATCGGAATACAAGGACATCTGCCCGCCGCGGCGCGGACACGTCCAGAAGCAACCTGTTAGATAATGGACTGCGAAGCCCGTAAGTGATCTTGTCGACCAATACAAAATTTCCGACGGCAAGATTAGGGCGCATTGAGGACGAAGGAACAACGTAGGCTTCTGCAACGAATGATCTGATCACAAGCAGCAGCACGGCCACCGGAACAAGCTCCACTGCGAATGCGATGACTCCCTGGGTAAGACGGTTCTTGCCGCGGGCGACGCGAATGCGCTCAGCCACCCAAAAGGGGGCTCCGACTGCTACACACAGCATGAGGACGGTGTGCATCTCGACGAATGTGCAAAGCAGGAAATAGGGCCCCAAGACAGCAGCAATGCATCCCAGTGTGTATGCCCATTGAGGACCGCGAGCCGCAACGGTTTTACGACACAGAATAGGGGCGACGGCAGTTAGACCCAATCCTGAAAGAAAAAGGCTCATAGTATTTTCCCCGCACGCCGTGCGCGAAGGTAAATTCCCATTAACACCAGAAACAGAACAAGCGAAATTAATCCGCACCACCAACCGGCGTAAACAACATAAACGCCGACCCGGGAAATCCAACCATCAACAAAACCGTCTGGAACAGATTGCAGCCCAGTGCCAACACACCACATCAAGGCCGATACCACCCAGCCATTTAAGAGGACCTGCACATTGTATCTGACACCTTTGATCGGGTTATGACCTGTAAGCATATTCACTCCGAAAGTACAACCGTCCAACCAAAACGATCAATATTGAGTTGCCAGCCTGGGAGCGCGTTGATGAGTATCCCTGTTTCAGGCGATACGCTCTTGCAACCAAACTCGTAACAGTAATAATTCGATAGCTTTTCTACATCCACACGAAACGATTCCCAGAACATTTCATATTCAGGGCTTTCGGTATCGGGCTCGCAATATTCATACTGCAATGGAAACGGATGAAGTGCGTAGAGCGCAAGTTTCACCCGCTTGCTGACGCATTCGGTGACTGCATTAAAGAACCTGTGACTTACTCCGGAATGACTAAAGTCAGACCTGACTTCCACCCGATTGAGAACAAGTATTCCTCCGTTGGATATCATGCTAGATAAATCGTCAACGCACGTCCTGGACAAATCGTTAACAATCTTATTGAGCGATTCACTTAGAAGGTCGCACGAGTCAGAAACCCCCATCCCCCGGCCGGTGCCTTTCGAGAGGACTGTGGCATCCAAAACAGCGACAGGAACAGCATCACCAGCCCTACAGAGCAACGCGGAAAGCTTCCGACCTTCGCAGACGGATCCACTGCAAAAAACGTCGTCCGACAAGCAGAATCTAGCCGTAAGCCCCTCCCCGACCGGGATCGACTGAATGGCACAGTGCAGCGATGGGATACCGTTAAAAAAACCGCTTTCATCACGGTCTCTGCGCAGAAAACCACGCAACGCTGGGGGCTTCGCCATGCCGGCTCCTCAACTCAAACCAGATTCAGCGCGGCGATGATTTGCCGCCTTGGCACCTTTGCGATGGAAATGCTTGAGGACCTGGCAATACACGATCGCCACCACCAGCACCAAAATGCTCGGTACCGCAGATAGCAGACCGATGTAGCCGATTTTGAACCATACGGACACGAACACAGCCAAAGCCAGTGCTGCCGAAGGCTGACCGATCAGGCACAGGGTTCGGTTCGTCCAATGAAAACGCTTCATCATCATTCTCTCTTGAGTGAACAGATTCACAACACGTACGCACATATCGCAAACTGCATCGTTTATACAAAGCACTCAGGTACAAAAAATTGATATGGAGGTTGGGGGGCCCCGCTCTGCTGGCAGCCCCCTCCTGGTAGGGTCGCTGCGTATGTCAGGCGGCGACCATGATGGAGTAAATGCAATAGGCTAAAGCAAACGAGCCGAGCCCGCCGCAGAGCCACAGCTGGAGGTTCGTGTCTCGAATCTCGCGGGAAACGAAGCCTTCGAAAACGTGGGCCTGGGCGTCCCGCCCCGCATTTTTCACAGTGAAAAGAGTCTTGCGACGCTTGAACGCGATCGAGAAGATGATGGCCAGGACAACAACGGCAATGCGAGCAACCATATCTGCGGTGAGGGTCATAGTGAGGTCCTTGTGCTGAAGCATTGATTCAGGATTCATAACGCGTACGCCTAACAGAAGCGCACAATCAGGGTGATGTCCGATCCATTCTGTCGACACTCACCGAGTCATTCATCTGCTTGATCGCCGACAACATGGGATCGGTCAGAGCGGCCTCCTCCCCGTCGCAATGAGGTCTCCGCTCACCGGGCTTGATCAGGCAATAGCGGCCGACCACTTTGACATCCTGGCTTGCCAACTGGGGTGCCGATTTTACGAGTGGTAACAGAAAGCCTGCGCCCACAGCCAATGCACTGACGGACAGCGTGGCCAGTCCCGCAATCAAACGGAAATTAAGCAGACGGGGGCGCCCAGCTCTACGCAAGCTCCACCCCCGTCGCGAGCACCGTCATCATGACTGCCAGGTTGGGGTTGATCACGCCCTTTGCCGCCAGCCCTTTGATTTGCCCCGAGAGAAATTGAGCAAAAAACCGGTGCGAGGCGTCGACAGCTTCATCAGCGCTGTTATGGCCCGCAACCAGAGTTCGTTGTTCATTTGCTGCTGCTGCCGAGGACACCAGGGCGGTCATCAGATCTACGAACCCCGATTCAGCTGTCTTATCGAGCTTCTGAATGCTCAACTGCGAAACAATTTCCGCTGGGAGGTGCACGGTGGCTACCCCGCTCTCGTAGGCACCGTCGTACACTCGAGCGCCACCATTCTCCAGGGCAACCACCGTGAAGAAGCGCCCGAGTTGGTGATGAGGTTCACCAGGTTGCATTTCGAGGATCGGAGGGTTGGACACCTCGTACCCCGCCCCGATTTCAAGCTCAGTCATGCTCATGAGAATCTCCTGAATGAAACCTCGGCCCTTTGCCGGTGTTTTGCTGATAATACATAACACGTAGCAATATTGAATAGACATTTTTTCGATACAGCCAGTAGCAGGCTGGCCTCGACGTCACGTGACATTGGCAGCCCACCGTCTACGCCGACCCGCCCTCTGACCTTCCAAGCACAAAAAAACCCACCAGCACGGAAAGTGATGGTGGGTTAGATGAAGCGTTAGCTTAAAGCTGCTCTTTTAGGTAGAGCTTTTATTATGTTTGTATCTGTTCGTTTTAGCGGCGAGCACTACGCTGAACGCGTTGAAACTCATTTTTGATCGCCTTAATTGCGCCAACCAGTGGGGCAAAAAATAAACGTGGTGCTTGTTTTGCCGCGATTACGAACTCGGATCCAAACGTATTATTCATTCGCTAACTCCTTCAGAGCACGATAAATGCCCAGGGCGAGGTATATGAGAAACAACAGTCCGTCGGTAACGGTTAGAGCGACTTCCAAAAAGGTGAGAACTCCAATTGTCACAGAGTTGACACCAATTGCTTCGAGGTAATGGACCAGAAACGACAGTCCGACAGCCGGAAGGCCGATAATGATGAAAATGATGGAGCCGACGAAACAGTGTGCCGCGAAATGGGCGACTGGGCTCCACCAAGGTTGTTTTACGGTTTTTGACATAGTTACTCCTGAAAGGACCTGATAGGTCGTTAAGTGAATGCATAGGGCGTACTTGCGAGTAGTCCTAGCGATTGGAGATGCTTAACGTGGCCGTGTAATTTCAGGCAAAAACAAGCCAGACCGAAGCCTGGCTGCACTACATTTCGAACCGAATCATTTCGGCCGTGGGTGACGAACACGCCCTGGGGTGAATTGCCCAGAAAAGGCGAACCCCTTCTCACGCACCAGTTCACGCACCTTGATCTTGTTCGGTGTCGAGCCATTCTCTTTGTGCAACGCGACATGCTCCGCCTCAACTTTCAGCAGAAACTCAATGTCTTTTTGGCTCAGCTCAAGTTTTGTCTCGAGCCGCTTGCGGTCCGAAAACCGCTTTCCGATTAACGCCGCACAGACCGCGGCCGTCACGGTACTGAATACCGCTGCACCAGCCTGAATCAAAGCGGATTGCACTGCCGGGTCATTGAGGGCCAATTCCATGTTCATTCTCCTGAAGGTTGTACTTGCCTTCGGAGATGAACGACGTCGATTTGTAATCCACGACGGAGTGCACAGACACAAAAAACCCGCCTGAGGGCGGGTCTAGAGGGAGGAGATTTTTATTGCTTCGCGGTGGGAGCCAGCGGGGCCTGGCCAGCGGAGTTTTGTTCAACCCGGCGGAACTCAGCCTTGATTGCCTTGGCCGCCCCCATCAACGGTGCGAAATAGAGACGTGGAGCTTCTTTCGCAGCGTTCATGAATTCAGAAAAAAATGTCGTTTTCATAGAAGTAACTCCTTTGTTACCCGAAACCGAAAATCTCATTCATGTATAGCAAACCCAGTCGTAGCCGGCAAGCGATACCCATGCAGCATTCATGGGACGATAAAAAACCCGATGCGCAGTACGCATCGGGTTGGGTTTAGCGTTAACCGTCAAGACGGCATGTTAGGTCAGTGAAAAAGGGACATAGTCCCCGTTTGAGCAACAACAGGTTCTTCAACTGGCAAAACCACTGCCGGTGCTGCAACTGGGCGGCGTTTGGGAAACTTCAGGATATTACTGCGCGATCTCAACAAGAAATGCCCAATCTCTTCTCCAACAGATTCAAATTGATGGAAGCAAACAGACTGACCAGCAATTTCATGCCCCGTTGTCTCTGAAACGCCTTCTAGCATTACTTGCGGAATGCCTTTGATCCTTGCATGTTCGGCTTTTGTGAAGAGCCGGCTTAGTTCCGGGTTAGTTGGGTGAATTATAAACGGTTCAGTACTACGACCCTTTTTATAGCCGCGACCCAAAACCCCGCAGCCGTCCTCAGTTCCAGTTAAGAGTTGACGCCCAAACCCTTTGCCAGCGGCTTTATCGCGAACTTCTTTTGCTGCCAGGTACTGATATGGCTTCCAACTTTCGTCGTCCAGTGGCACCGGATCAAGGATCTCATTGATGCATGATTCCCGGATCTTGTTGACGCTCAGGTTCTCAAATGAAAACGAGTCACCGAGCCCTTGAGTAATCGCAACCACAACCATCCGTTTGCGACGCTCAAGTGAACCAAAATCCCAACCATCAAGGACTGTCTCATGAACATCGTACCCTTGGTAGCTGAGCACATTGCGAATTGCGGACATTGCGGCGGTGTTCAGATACTCACTCACATTTTCGATCAAAACGATCGCAGGATTAGTGGCACGAACCCAATTTAGATAGTCAAGATACAATGCACCTGCATCGTCGTGATCCTCTGCAAACTCCAAGCCTAGCTTGGCCCGCCCGCTCTTAGATGCGCCCAAGCATGGGATACCGCCACAAATAATATCAACTTGTGGAGTACTTTCACCTAAGTGTACATCACGTATATCAGAGCATATCGCAATTGAATCTTCTGTCCAGAGCATGGCGTTGTTATTACGCAACGAAGTGTCTAGGTATTCGCTTTCGATCTCGACGCCAACCTGTATGAACGAGCCTACGCCCGATCGCAACATGCCGGAATGGATCGCACGATCGAGCACCCCACCACCATGAAAGAGACTGGCAACTGCCAGTTTCTCGCCACGATCGAGTTTGTCCTTGATGCGTTTGAGTCGCTCACGAATTTTGGTCTGGATTTGAAGGGCTGTGATGACGATACGGCCACGGCGCAAAGCAATCCGAACCTTTTCATCGTCTTCAAAAACCTCCCTGATTTGTTCGCTGCGAATTTCAATCAGTGGGTGAACTACCCCATTGCGCTCCCGCTTCGAAACGGTGACATGCTTACCAGAAAAGTCAAAAGGCACTTCGATCAGCTCCAGCCGTTTGGCAGGTACATCAGCCTTGATCGCGTACTTCTTCCCGATCTGGACACCACCATGGTGAAGCTTCTGGCCTTCCATCCAAACACGAGGCAAACCTTTCGATACACCGATTGTCGCGTTGATAATTGTCGTCATGGTATTGCTCCTAATTGACGACACATCCCCCCTGACGGGGGCTGTGCCCAGTCGGGGGAAATGAAATTTGGTGTAGTCCTGTTGCCTGGGTATGCCGCACACCGGCAGATACTTTTTGCGGGGCGAAAAAAAGCCCCCGGCATGCGGGGGCTCGATGTAAACGTTAAACCTGGAGCGGGTTGGCGCCGGCGGCTGTGAGCACTTGGAAAAGCAGTTCAGGCCCGGACGTACGGAAATCACTCGTGTACCAGCGGCCCAGCTCAAATTGCAGCTGGGTCAAACGTACGTACTCGACCGCACCTGGTGACGCCGGCATGCGCAGGCACTTCCCGTTGTTTAGAACTACGACACTTTCGTCTCCCACCTCGGCGAGTAGGTTGTCAGCGGCATGCGCGGTCTGAGCGTCGCTCCAACCCAGCAACCTGGCAAAGGACATGAGAATTTCATTGCGGCTGATTTCGAAGCTGCAAGTCAGTGCTGCGCCTTCATCCAGCAGGTCAGAGAGGTCACCAGTGACCATGCACAGGCAGCGGCCACGATCCATACTGAGAACCTCGTAACGCATCCTGGGGATGCTATGTAGGCCGCAGCAGGATTCTGCGAAGAGAGTGTTGAGTTCTGAAACAGAGCAGGATCGAAGTTCATCGAGTTCGATGTATGCGATCGCTTGCAACTGGAGGCTTTCATCGTAAGCCCAGTACGTGTTTGATTTTGGGAAGTATGCGTACATTGAGGGACCTCTCGTACCGCCACCCCAAGGGTGGCTTAGGGTGGGGTTTTGAATGGCCACAAGGACCGTTGATTACGAGAGGTATGCTTCACAGCGCCGTAGAATCTGCACTTGGCGCCCTGAAGTGCTGACCTTGCCCGGAATTCACCAGGCCAAGGCAGCCGTCATGGCTTGAGCTATATGCCTTTGGGCTGGTCTTCTCCCCCCAACGCGGTGAAAAGCTGCGGCAAGAACTCTTTGAAAGTGCCCATCATCAGGGTGAAGCTCGCGTCCAGTTGGCCCAGGGCGTCATCGCCGCCGTCAGATTCCGCCTGCTCTTCCAGAAGGCTTTCGAAACGGAGTCGCTTGAGCACCATCTTGTCGTCGAGCACGAACGACAGCTTGTCTTGCCATGCCAACGACAGCTGCGTAGCAACCTTGCCGATTCCCAAATGGGTGGCGATCTCTTCCGATGTCAGATCCTGGCGCTTGCAGCGCACGATGCCGCCGTCTTCGTGGGTGTCCCGTAGCTCGCACTCGTCCAGAACGAAGAAGCCCTCGGCGGCTTTCTGCGTCGTCAGCCATTCGGTCATGGTTGCGCTTGGTGACAGCTTCACCGTGAGCGGTCGGACAGGTAACGACCCCATGACCTCGCGCAACGTCGAGAGCACGTCTTCTGCCTTCTTCGGGCTCGCGCTATTGACCAGGATCAGGCCGAGCTTTGGTGCGATCGCTGCGAAAGTCGAGCTGCGTCGGATAAATGCGCGTGGGAGGAACGCCTGAATGATTTCATCTTTGATCTGATCCCGTTCTTTTTTATAGACCTTGCGGCTCTGCTCGGTCTCGATTTCTTCGATCTTTTCCTTCACTGCGTCGCGGACAACCGAGCCCGGCAGAATGCGCTCTTCCTTGCGTGTGGCCAGCAGGAGGAACTCACCGCTTTGATGGAGCAAGGGCGCATCTTCGCCTTTGCCGAATGGGGCAACGAAGCCGTAGGTCGTCACCTCCTGCGATGCGCAGGCCCGAGCAGGCTTGCTCTTAAGAGAGGCTTCCAACGCCGCGGCTTCGAACGAAATGTCCTGGGTCAGTCGGTACACCAACAGATTTTTGAACCACATATCGATTTTTCTCCAGTGAGGAATGCCACACCGACATCAGGCAGAGGTCGGATGGAAATTGAATTTTGATTTGAACGGCGAGGCTGGACTGGAAGCGCCTCACAGGCGCCCCCATCTATCCTGCTTTGCTCGGCGAGGGCAGTGAGTTGGCCGCCTTGATCTCGGCGTGCGCGTCGGGTTTTTGGACCGGGGCCCACCAGCCGCCCCACTGCGCACAAGTAACAGCTTTGGCCAGACCCAACTGTCCTTCGCTGACACTGAAGCAGCCCGCTGCTGTATCCCGACGCACCAGGACAAGATCAGCTTCGACGCCCGGCTGCCCACCCCAGTTCCAGTAATGCCCGGGGCGATCAGGCAGCGATCGGGACCAGGTGTGCTTGGTCACCGCCACAGGTGGAATTTCGACGGCAATCTGGGCGATGTCGTGAAGGGCGTCGCAATCTTTCTCGTTCGCGGCTTTGAGGGCTTTGGCGTGGCCAACACAGACCTGAGTGGGGCTGCCTCGCTGATCAAGGTTCTCGTGACACATGAACTTCTGGCTTCCGCACGCGGTATAAGCGGCGTCCTCGGTGGTCACCGGCGATTGATTGGCGTGAGTGCCGTGCCGGTAGACGCAGCCTGAGCAGGTGCCACGGGGGTCCACGCCCGCTGCCAGCATCGCGCCCGACATAGCACCGGCAAGCGTCGGCAGGTTGATATCCTCGGCAGTGTGGGGGTGTAGCCCCCCCTCGGTGATGAGCAGACCGATTGCGCCGACCCGGCAATTGTCGATGACGGCATTGGCGCACCCGATCAGTTGGGAAAGCAGCCTGATGGCATCATCGATCCCCGCCGAATTGGCGTAACGTGAAAGCAGCCCCTCCCGCTCTTGGGTTGAAGCCTGCACCACCTTAAGCAGAAACTCGGCCTCAATTGACGTCAGCTCATAATCAAGAGCAGACGCCGGCGTCACATAGTTAAAAGGGATAGCAGGCAGAGGCCATTTGGACATTGCATCGTCGACCTCGGCATCGAGCTCAAAGCCTCCCAGCGGGTCATCCATGCCCAGGCGAACCATGGGTACATTGGCAAATCCGGTGCGCAGTGCCTGATCGCGGAGCCAAAAGTAGCGTTGTGCAGCTGCGAGATAGACCGCTCCGACGTCAGCTTGAGATCTGACGTAAATGGCGTTTACGGGTTGTGCTTGCATGCCCATACCGGCCTCCTCATAACTGTTAGCCGCGAGCAGCAATCTTCAGTTGGGCTCCCGGCGCCCGAGCCTCAAGCTCCTCACAGCGGCGCGTGACTTGTTCAAGCGCCCGCTTGAGCAGGCCAACGGAAGGCTCATTTTGCAGCTCTTCAACACGGGCCTCGAGTTCCTTGCAGCGTTTGCTCAAGCGCTCCACTTGCTCCGCGTTCGAGCCACCCGTAACGTCTTCTTGTAACGTGCGCTCCAGACGCTTAATTATTTCTTTATTCATGCTGCGGCCGGCGGTGCGAGCCACATCGTTGATCTGGTCACGCATGCCATCTGGCAAGCGCACCACGAATTTATCGGCATCCCGAGAGGAAGTGGACATGGAGTTACCTCAGAAATTTTTCGGGCTGAAATAGACCCGGATTGAGTTAAGGAGATCAGGCTGCTCGCTGGTGCCGGGCTTGGTTTTCGCGGCGCTGCTTTGCTTCGACGGTCAGAAGCGATCGGGGGTTGGAGAGCAGACGTGCCAGGCCGATTTTTTCACCCGTGTCTGCGCACCAGCCGTACTCGCCGTCGTCAATAGCATCCAGCGCCAGCTTGATGTCACGAAGGTTTTGATTCTCGCGGTCGATGCCGCCGAGCATTGCTTGTCGCTCCTGTTCGTTGAGCGCAACGTCGACCTCGTCAGCAGCCTTTTCGAGCCCTGCCATATCACTTCGCAGCGTTTCGATCCGCGCAATCGCATCGCGCCGTTGGGAGAGCAACAGGTCACGGAAAAAAGCTGTCTGCTCAGATTCCATGTACTGGTCATCGGATTGATCGAGCAATTGTTTCGGCGTCATCGGTGCGAGCCCTCGTGAAGTCGTCATCTGCACCAGCAGCCATGAGGCCGCAGTGCATCGTTGGATTTGAACACGGACTGATAATACTGGCCGTATCGTTGCATAGCAATATCAAAATATACATACGTGTTATTGATTGCTCAGAAACCGAATAGCAGGGGACCGGTCAAAAAAAAAGACCCCATCGCAGTACGATGAGGTCTTGTGTGAAGCGTTAGCCAATGGTCGGTAGGGTCAGCCCGTACGTTACGCTGCGATTGTCTAGGAAAATTGCAGAGACATTTTTGTAGTGCTGCGGGTAGCGTTCGGCGAAACCGGTCAGCGCTGCACCAGGGCTTCCACCGCCAGTCCGGAACAAGCGATGCTCACCTGAGTCCGCTGTCCGATACACGACAATGAACGCCGCGTCCTCCGGATAAGAATTGAGCGCATAGTCTTCAGACACGCCCGCAAGCCCCATCATTTCTACCACCCACATCATGGTTCCGGACTTAGCTTGCAGTTCGGCCGCGGCTGCATTGCTGTCCAACGCATATGACGTGGCAGAAAAGTCACCCATCATGTGGGCCTGGGCCTGCTTTTCGAAATCACGGAGGAACAAATACGCCAGGTCCCCAAACTTTACGACCAGACGGGCTTTCTCCAGGTCCAGCTCCCGGTAAAACTCCGGGGCCTTCCAATCGTCTGCGATGTCGGTCACCTGGATGTCGAGGGTTGCTGCTGCGTGGTTTGCTGCATTCATTGGGTTGCTCCCCTGAGCGTTTATGAGTAGTCGGGGATGTCAGACATCGCGCTGTAATCTCCGGGGAGGCTAGGCCCTCCCTGCCCTGACCTTGCGCACAATTACGCCACGCTGCTCGAGGGCTTTGGCCACCCTCTGCTGGCGCTCGATCTGGCGATCGCCAAAGATGATGGCGTGCGTTACGCCACCCGGAAGAGTGCCTGGGTTCGGATGGCGCACCACCGAGGCAACTGAGACCTTCAAGGTCTTCCCCAACTGCTGGAGCTTTGCATCGGACGTCATCAACGGGTCCGCCACCAACGCCAGCACCTGAGAATCAATGATCATGCCGGCGATCTGGCGGATATGGGCCTCGCTGAGCGGCGCATCTGCGGTGCTAACAAACAGTTTGGGGATGACGTTGAGGTTTTTTTCGATCGCCGTGTCTTCACGAACGAAGGCAATGCTCTTTCGGCAGGTGTTGCACTTGTAAATGCCCCCCCGCAGCATTTTGTTGTGCCTTCGCTTGCTAACCCGATGCTCTCGGCAATCGCATCGGTATACAAACGGTAAGTTTTCAACGCCGGCCGTATTCATAGCGTGGCAGCGGTCGGGTGCCAGATTGAAGACGTCGACCATCACGCTTTTCCACTCCACTCCATGAGGCCGAATATCCCGCCCCCACTGACTTAGAGCGATGTAATGGGCCACTTCGTGTGGGCAGATCTGCTCGAGGTATTCGTTCAGGTTTTCACGCGCCAGCACCCTGTTGAAGCGAAAATACTGGCTGACCTTGCCGGTCGTTCGACACGTGTGGACGCAGAAGTAGCCTCCGACCGTCCCGGCCAGGTCGAACTTGACCGGGATTTCCGGGAACGTTTTGCCAAAATGGGCGGAGGCCAAGTGCAAGCACTCGGTCACCCGCATCTTGATCGCCTTGAACTCGTCTACGGGCCCCATGATCAGGCTTCTGTTGCCCGCTTGAGCTGGTCTAGCAGTTGCGTCGGGAGATTACGAATCAGCAAGGTGCCGTTTTGTTCATCAAACTCAAGCTTGTTCCCAAGCAGGTGCTGCTCGAAGCTGATAGACAACCCTTCTGCACGACCGGTGAATCGTCTGAATTTGTTCAGGACCTTCTTGTCAGCGGGAAACTCCTCGCTCAAGCCGTAATCCTGGGTACGCAAATGCTCGATGAACGCCTGTGGCCTGTCTTCATCGAGCAACTCCGACAGTTCAGAAAGTCCGACGGACTGACCTATTTTGGCTTGGCTGCTGGCGTACTGGACCAGGGTCTGCGTCTTTTCACGCGCGGACTCTTCGGGAAGGTCTTCAGTCTCAACGAAGTCGCTGAAGGCTTTCAAAAGCGTTCGCGTTTCCCCCGCGGAATCTACGCCCTCTTGGCAGCCGATGAAGTCACGGAAGTAATCACTGGCCTTGCGGCCATTTTTGGATTTGATGAACGAAACGTACTGCTTGGACGCGGGGTTACTTTGCCATTCCGAGATGTTCACCCGGGCCGCCAGGTGGACATGACCAAAGTCCAGATGCGGTGCGGCCACCACATTCATATCTTGATCCAGGCTCACGCCGGTGCTCTGGTGCAGCAGCGCGATCGCCAGGTAGTCGGTCAGGCCTTGTTGGTAGTGGACGAACATCGCGTGCCCGCCGACGGACAAGTTCGACTCTTCCATCAGTCTGGTGAGGTGCTCCACCGCATCCCGGCTGAACTGCATGAAGTCGGTCTTTCCATCAAAATAGGCCCTCAGCCAGCCGCTGAAGGGATATGCACCTGATTCAGCATGGAAAAGGCCCCAACCCTTCGACTGCTTGCCGTTGTAGGCGTCATTGAAGTCGCTCAACAAGTTCTCGAGGACGTCCGTTTGGGGCAGCTCAGTGTCACGGAGATGCAGGATTGCAGGGTTTCCATCTGGCTTCTTGTCAATCGTGTGAATCACAGAGCTTCTGATTGCCATACCGATTCTCTCGCAGGGACATTTGATGCGGCATATTACACATACGCGTTATGAATCCGTATAGCATTTTTTCCAAAAAAAAGACCTCTGCCGGTTGGCAGAGGTCTGTGGTGTCGCGTGTAGAACAGGGTTGAGTGCTTATGACTATCGTGGCACCCATGTTATAGCGGCCAAAATGATCCGATCGTAGCGCTTGTCCAATTGAATTAGCCGGCTGCTTGTTACGTTGTCATCAGAGCACGCCCTGACCACCATGCGCTCGTGGCGTGACAATGCACGTCGTAACCGTTGACCTTTTTCGCCTCGCCAAACGGCAAGCGGCATCGCGCCGGCGCTGGCGGGTATCGAGTTGAGGCTTCCCATAGCAATCTCCTGAATTTGCGTTAGCGTGTCTTCAGGTGATGGCCAGCAGACGCTTGTAAACCGCTGCCGGCTGCCTGCGCTGGGTTAAAACCCCGATCAGCAGATGCTGGATCGGGGCTGGGGTACGGTTAGGTTCGAGGCAAGACTGAACCTGGCTGTATAGCAGTTAGACAAGAGGCCAGTGACCTGGGTAATTGATAGCGGGTGCATCAATGTCGGCGGGATATACCGGTTCGTTGACTCCGAACCCGACCAGCAAGACCGCGAGCAATTCAGCATTATCCGGTGGCAGCGTTCGCCATTTACCGCGCATGCAATTCGCCTGGCTGAACTCATCCCAGAGCCGTTCGAGGTCGATTTCATACGCCATGTAGCCCGCACCGGCGAGTACAGCGCGCATTCTGCGAACATCCTCCGGGTAGTTCAGTTTTGCTGTGTGGTATTGAAGGAACTGCATTGGTTTGGGGGTATCCATCGGAACTCTCCTGAAAGGTTTGATCTGGTACCAAGGGGATGGCCCACACAGGACAGGAAACACCTGCGGCATCACCGCGGTAACGTTCTGCAATTAGCGGCCGTAAAAAAGCCCGCTGGACGGCGGGCTGGTGATGTAGCGTTTCCTTCAGCTGAGCTCCCAGCTGTGCAGAGTGATCTCGGCCATTTCATAACCGTTGCCGGTAGCCTCATCGAACCATCCGGATACAGTGGCTGAACGACCGGACAGAACCGTGTGAATCAACGGCTCAGCAACCAAGCCGGAAATATCGCCAAGCTCTTGCACTACCTCGCGCATCTTCCATCCGGTGATTTTCGTGTACTTGTTGATGGTGGCCATCGTTACGCCCTCAATGCGTTGTGAAGGTTCAGGCATGCTCATAGCGACCATGGTCGTACTCTTCCATTACCTCTCTCTCGGTCAGTGATCGAACGCGTACCAAGCCGTCGATCATTCTGCTGCGGTCTTTGAAGTACACCACTTTGACTGGCCATTCGGGGATCGACTGGTCAATTCCTACGACCCACGCCTCCACTATTTGGCCCTCAGACGTGTACTGACGTCCCGTGTTGAACTCGATCGAATTCAATTGGGCGTCAGGTCCGGGTTTGCTGATGATGTCGCCAAACTCGGCGACCAGGGCAGCGAAATGATCATCGGTGGTGGCATCACCACGTAGCTCATACACGTGGTTTTCGCTTTTCGCCTCCACGAGGAAGACTGGCCTGGCACTGAATCGACTTTGACCCACGTAGATCTGGGCAGTGTTGCGCAGCAAGGCGATGACTGTTGGTTTTGTGTTGTTCATTGTGAGGCTCCGGTGCGGGTTGTCTGTATGCACCGGTAATGCCGAACAAGACCCGATAACCAGGTGCGCTATGCCGCGGAATTTCTAGCCCCCATTTTGGCTGGCGCATATCAGGCGGTCCGGCATGCTGTCGATTGAACCCACAACCGAGTAACACCTATATGCGCCAAAAACTCTTTTGCCTGCTCATCCTCGCATCAGCCCTGAACACTGCATCGGCCGCCAGCACCGGCGACCGCGGGCCGACCTTAACCGTTCGCAAAACGGAAGACGGCTTGATTGTTGACGCGTTTCGTCAGAACGCCGGCCAAAATCAGCTGGATACCACTGGCTTGATCCCTGGAGAAACCTCTCTCGGACCCCAGATGTTCAAGCTTCGTTTTCAGGAGTGTGGTGAGGTCACATTCACCGATCGGAAGAGTGGTCACGTCGAAGGCATTGCCGCCGGCCGTGGTACTACCCCCCAGTGCCAAATCACCAATTGGGATGTTCAGTGGAAGGTGTTGCACGCCGGCGGGTAAATGGAATGGTATCCCGTCAATAATGCCGGTATGGGGGCTGGGAGATAGGAGCCCTGAATCTGACATAGCCCTCTGCCTTGAATGGCCTGATCTGACGACGACCGGTGGATGGCCTTGGAAATTCACCCGATCGCTCGTCAGACTGCTTCAACTTGGGTGTTACGGGTTACCGGCCATCTGACGGGCGTAACGACGGTCACTGAGATCCTTATTAGGATCAGCCTTGGCCCAACGCTCTACGTTCGAACAGTCCATGCAGGTCAGCACCGTTCTGTCGGCGCTGAGGGTGTACAGATGGGCTTTGGGACCATCGCCTATCTTCAATCCAGCGTCCGTGACCTCGAAGCCGGGAATCTCCTGCCCCAGTCGATAATCAAGGTTCTCAAACTTGAACGACCAATTTTTAATCTGGGTTTTGCGCCAAATGGACATGATGGTCAGAGGATCTGTTTTTGTGGTGCGTTGATAGACCCAGTCACCTTCATAAGGCGTCAGTTTCGGGGCTTGTGCATCACGTCGACCTTTCTCCAGGGCTTTCTGCTGTATTTTTTCCAGCTCGGCATTCATTGCCTCCTCGTTCTTGCGGTCTTGCTCCTTAAGCAACTGCGCTACGTCGTACGGCCCTTTAGGGTCAAATGTCCAAACATACTCGTCCTTCTTCATGCCGAGCACCTTGCAATTAAGGCAGTCAAGGTTCCGCTCATCGACGTTACGCCTCATGGCCAGGCGTGTGTTGCCGTTCACCTCATCGAGAAGAAGTTTCCCATCGTTTACCGAAACCTTCAGTTTCCCGAAAGGCTTAATTTTATTCCCGTAGTCCACAAAGAGTTCTGCATCATCACCATGAATATTGAGCACCATTGCCCCATTCATATTTGACTCTTTAAACCGGTAAGCTCCTGAGAAGTCTTCGCCACCACAGGAAGCTAGAACTGAACCGGTAACCGCAACTGCCATAAGCTTTAAAAAAGTGCGCATAACATCCTTTTCTTCTATCGATGACGCCGATCTCTAGCGTCCTGTGAACGGGCAAAGTGTCATTTTGCCATCTCTGTTGCGCTAGGCAACAATTGGCTGCAACAAGTGAGGCAGGGCTATGAGCCAAGGCGTGCAGATCTGCGCAATCAAGATTCGCGCTGGCGTGGTCCATCGCAATTTGGATACTTGGCTATGAAAACCTTGTTGTGGGCCTGAATGAGCTGTGCGGCGGGCTCCGAAAGCCCCCAGTGCGAAGGCTCGCAACGCTCCCCCATCAGAGTCGAGTAAGGATCAACCAGACCCTCGTCCAGTTCGCCTTCGCCATTGCCAAAGCACACTAAAACTTCAGGGGCGTCGGCTTCGGCATACTGGTCGTAGTCGCCCAGAGGGAACTCGCCCCACTGAAGCTCAGGGTGCAATTTCTTTAGTGCTGCGATCAGACCATTGAGATCGGTGGCCAGCATGTCTGGCGTGTCCGAGTCCTCTTCATCCGAGAGTTGCTCCGCCAAACGCTTCATCTTCGCCTGGATGGCGCTGTACTTCTTGTGTGCCGTTGCCGTGAAGAACGTCTGCTTGCCACTGGAAAAAGCCTTGTTACCGCCAACCACGTTGCTTGCGCACATCTCCATGCCTTCCAGGGCATCAGCGCAGGCGCTGTAGGTCATCAATTTACCAAGAGATACATCGGTGTGTTTCAGTGGTTTAGCGGCCATGTCTGCGATTCCAAAGTAGGGGTCTACGTGGAATCATAGGTGCGTTTAACGCACCTGTCAAAGTCAAAATCGAACGTGGCCGATCAACAGCCAGACCCGAAGGCGAGCTCGCAGGCCCGCGCTTCGGAGCATTCACAAGGTGTCGGGATACTTACTTATCTACGCGGTCATATCGCACGGCGCCGTCTGCATGTACCGCCAGGTTGAATTGGCTCTTTGCCAACACCTGGTCCTCGATACCCATGCAGCTATCAACGACAATCGTGGCCAGTACGAGCTCAAGAACCGCCTTATCAATGGCGTCCTCTTTGCTGCCGGCTTTGACGACCTTGACCAATTCACCGCCGAAGAAAGGGATAGCCCCTTGCCCGAACTCGATGCCCTTCTCCATCACCAGAGGCTTGCGCTCGGCGGCGATTTTCAGGATGTAGTCCGCCGGCAAATCACGGGATCCCTCAAACCAGGGTTTGTTTGCACTATCCAGCAATTGAATCTCACAACGCATTGTTGCCTTCCTTAGTAAGTCGCAGTGGAATCCCATTCTAGGGAGGCTTCGCCGTAAGCTGCAAACGCCATAAGAAATAGGTGCGCATGTCACCACAGCAAGGTCGACTCGATGAGCTGTCGCTGATTATTCGGCCGCCGGCAAAGAAAAACCCCGCCAGCATAAGCTGAGCGGGGCTACGTGAGACGAATGCGACCACTGCAACGCATGGATGCGTCAGTGGAGCTTTCCACCCTGAATCAGCCTTAGGGCTGGTCTGGTGGGTTGTTGTAGCGCAGCTTTCGCAGCATTGATCATTGCGTAAGCCTCGATGCGCTGGTCAGCCGCCGCGAGACGTTCGGTTACCGCGGCAATGGCATGCCGGTGTGCATCAAGATCATCGGGCGATGCTCGTCCACATTTGAGGGCCGAGACTTCGTCCAGAAGGACCTGGGTTACACGTTTCCAGGAGCGTACTTCATCAGCTGAACAGCACGCATGGTAGTCACTGAGCTTGCGGTACAGGTGTTCGTAGCGCTGACGAAACTCGCCAACTTTGACGGTGCTTTGATTGGATTGCGACATGGTCAAATTCCTTTTCGGTTAGTCGTTTTGCGATTCGATTAGTAGTTTTTCGGCCTTCACTTTTGCCATCTGCTCAGCGGCATTCGCCGCCTCGATCAGGCTGCTATGCACGTGGTTTGATACGCCCGAAAGGTCCATCTCACCGCAGCTCCAGCCAGCGAGGTACCCACCGTTGTCTGGAAGGGTGTAGACCACCCCCCAAACTTGAGTGCAGTCCTCAGGCGGTTCGCTCCAGTAGTACGGTCCCTCGCAGTCGACTCCAGCAACATCGTTCGACCACTGATAGGGGTAAGGAGGCATGCCTGGTTGTTCCAGAACAAATTCACGTTCATTACCGGTCATAGATCTCTCCCTACTCGAAGGCTTTAGATTGTTGGTCGATGGAAACGCACTGGTCCTTCACGTGTTTCACATCACGCCGCGTAATTTCCTGCCCGAAGCGATTCGTGTCTTGGAGCAGTTTCTTGGCGCATTTCGAATCCGCAGCAACAGATTGAATTTCGGCAACGGTTGCTGCTTTGAATTCGCCAGCGAGTGACGATCCGAGGCCAATCACGATCAACAGGGTCGCGACCACACCCACAAGAGCTGTGTATTTCGATTTCATGGTTTTTTCCTTGTGTGCCCGGCGAAGCGGGCAATGGGATTAGAGACCGCGACGTTCCAGTTCAACGGCGAGCGCCGCCAACACTTCCGGCACGCGATGCTTGTTTGCGCTGTAGGCATCGAGCTTTTCACCGAATGGTTTGAAGCCACCGACAATCACGCCGCCGAACAAAGCTCGAAACATCTCAGTTTCTGTACTCGTCACTTTGTCGCAAAGGCACAGGCGTCCTGCTGAGAGCACGTCATTGATGTCTCGTGTGTGCATATTTTCGATGTTCATAGCAATGTCCCTGAAGGCGTTGTCCGAAGGCGATGGCCCCGGATCTGAGTTACTTGCCTCTGGGAATGATCAACACGAAACGGTAAACGCCTTCAGCGCTTTACGGCCCTGGCATTCTGTTGGGCCTATCATTTTGAGGGGGTGTCAGAGCTCGACGTAGGCGGTTCGAACAAGTGTTCCACGTTGTGGGCTTGCACTTTCCTGCCGACGTCAACCATCACAGCAACTGAGGCGTCCTGCTGTATGTCCTCTTCGTGATGTTCATCTCTTGTCGCGGTGGGATGACGCTCTGCTGACGGCTAGAATTCCAAGTGTGGATAAGCACGTTTGGGTAGATAAAGGTGTCAGATAGCGATGGCAGCCTGGTCACTCGCCCAGACGCTTGCAGCCGCACCGACTGGCCAAAGAGCGCACAGATAACGCCAATCTAAATCAAGATCGGCTAAGGACTTAGTTCTTTTTGGTGCCGACCTGATATTTCCCCCATCGAGGATCGCTCATACCACCACACAAAGCGCCAGTCGGTCCCCATAGATCATGTCCTTCGAGAATGTCGCCGTGCCCTTTGCACGAGGAGAGGCCGATAGTTGCAATATCGAGAGGGTCTGAATATTTCCCCCATGTAGCAATACCCCCACAGTCTTCCCCAATTGGTCCGTTCAAGCGCACACCTTCTACACCACCGTGCCCCAAACAGGATCCTATATGCGTCACACGCGTAACCCTAGCGTCGTAGAAGCCCCATGCGGGAATACCATTGCAATATTCGGAGGTAGGACCCCATAACCTGACGCCCTCGACCCCTCCTTTGCCTATGCATGACCCAATTACAATTCCGACCGGCTGATCGAAGGGTGGCGGCAGTTGGGAAACGAATTGATCATCGCTTGAACCGCCGATATTGACCACGACGCGTAAATCTTCCGACTTTGCACGATTGATAGATCGCGTAATCTTTTGGCCGGTTTTCCACTTGCTGGGGAATGGGTTTTTGATTGATCCACCGTCCAAGGACACGTCACCTGTAGTCTCGGTTGGCGCGTCGGGACCTGAAAACCAAGTCACAGAAACTGTCGCACCTGTCTCTGTTGCATCGTATACGAGTACGCGTGGCCCCGTAGAAGGAAGACTTTTTCTGCAAGTTTTATACGCCTCAACTGCGCCCTCGGATAAAGTTTGCGTAGCGACACTTTCAAGCCGTGAAGAGGTCCATTTAAGACTGGATTGATCAAAATAGTTTGAAGCTGCGCTTCTAGCAGATCCGACGTTGAAATTCACTGGCAGTCCTTCTATCGGGACTGTGGCCCCTGCTTTTGTATCGCTTGAATCCGATGACGATCCATATCTGAGACGAACAGCGGCCAACGTTTCTACGCTGGAATAGGAGCCATTAAAACTATTCTGAATGAGCGTGCCGGCACACGGATCTTGAGCGAACGAGGTCACCGGAAAACCGACCAAAATTAAACTCAGGGCAGAACCGGTAAAAAAACGACCTTCGACCTTCGTCATATGCATGTCCTTTTTTCGTTTCGGCTACCGTGGTGTGCGGGGTATCGCTTCCATTTTTCAATCATGATTCAAGGTAAGTTGAGGCACCGTACACTCCTTGCCTCAGCTCTGCCGGCTCACCCGCGGGCGTATCAGCAAATTGTAGACCGCATTCCCCGCAGTGCGAAAAGCCTGGCCGTAACTATTGCTACCAGCGTCCGCGACGCTGGCGTACCCGCCATCACGCAGCTGAGTTCTAACGCCTATGTCGCAGAAGAAGGTGACTTAGCCTGGTCATCAAGCCATCAACGAAAAATACGCCTCTTGCTGCAAAATTTTCCTTACGGCACGGGTGCGCTTTGTGTCACCCAGCCCCCGCGACCGATCAGGTGCCAGGGTATTGGCTTCGATGCTGATTTTTCGGGTCCGCGCACGAAGCCAGTTTGCGTCTGCCGTGTAATTGGCGTCGGGGTTGTTCGCTTTGAGCGCTTCCAATTTTTTCTCCAGCTCTTCCGTCATGATCACGCGACCGAGAATGTGGAAATCAAAGTGGTGAAGCGTCGAACAGTCATCCGCCGACATAGCTTCAAGGTTGCTGGGTATGCCGGCGCAAAAAAAATCGGTACCAAAAGTCTTTTTGGCCAGCGCCAGCATCTCAGCTGCGGATAGCTCGCCGCGTTGCAGGGGAACGATGACTCGCACCCCTTTGTCGATCCAGCCCCTGACCCGCTCCGCGTGTTCAGTCCAGAGTTTCAAGGTCCCTACCTGATCACCAATTACGTCGGGAGCGACGATGCTCAAGCCTTGCGGCTTCGCTGTCATCAGAATTACGGAATCATATTTCTGAAACACCCGCTCCCAAATGACGGTTTCCCCCTTTTGGAAAGCCGCAAAGGCCCCAGAGTCAATAAATACACTGCCGCCGGCATCCAGATGTCTCGGCAGGGCGAGAAAGACCTTGGAAAGGCTCAGCAGGGTCGCCACGACCCCGATGGGTACACCCACATCCACAGCGGCGCGTAGATCACTGCTTGCGGACATCCCAGAATGGAAGGCCAAGTGCCAAAGGTGAGACATACGAAATTCCTGTCAGATACTGTCAGTATCTTTTATCGTATGCGTACGTGTTATGCAAGAATGCAAAGCTAGCGCTTACCGTCTGCACCAGGTGGCAAAGTGTCCACAGAGGAGACAGGGGCGTAGCATGTCAGCGAAGGGGCGCGACGGTTGACGAATCGCCCTCACCGACCTGGTGAGCAAATGATTTATTCCGGTAGGAAAAGAATGATTAAACGTGAAGCACTCGAAAGAATAGCGATAGCTTGCCGCTTAGGCCTGATCAGCCTTGTTGGAAAAAACGGCTCAATATTCTGCATGTTCCCAAAAGCCGCATGCGGTCCAGCCGCCGAGGTGCTAGGCCGTATTTTGAAGGAACATTTTCATATCGACGGCACCTACGTTTGCGCCAGGTCCCATCCACAGCTCGACAGGGAGCAATCGCATGCGTGGGTTGAAGTCGACGATTTTATAATCGACATCACCCACGACCAATTTCATGGTACGGGTCTCAGCGGTTGGGTATTCGAGCGAGGGATCGGATGGCATGCTCAATTTGCCGAGACAGTTGAGCACCGTAATACGTTCTGCACGCCACAGACCTGGATGTTATATCCCCATGATGGGTACCACGCAGCTTTGGAAAAGGTTTTGAGCGAAGTCCAGAAATAACAAAGTGTGCGATTAGGCGCAGCAGCGCCCAATCCGATGCCCTCCAAATATTCCACCAGCAGGACCAGGTATGCGCCGTATTCAAAACATCAACATTGCCAGTGAAGTCATCAACGGAAAGCCTGTCTTTACGTTTGATAGCCACCATGAGGCGCTTCTTCCTTGGGCGCAATGTGCACGCGACCTGGGCATTTCACCGCGCCTCCTTACGCTGGATTATCACTGTGATACCCGTCCGGCCTTCATAGCCCACAGTGTAGTGGACATTGCGGCGGATGTTGGCGATGCAGATTGGGAGTCTCGAGCCGCAGTCGAGGTCGGAAAAATTGATATTCGTGACGAAAATACCGTTCGCGAGGCAATTTTAAAGCTTCGATTTGACGAACACATCAGTGCCGCCGTGCAGTCGGGAGTCATCGATATTGCATTCGCGATCGTGGGCGGCTCGATCTCGAACAAATACCGAAGTAATGAACAGCTTGCTGCTGAAGCCTTGTGGCGTGAGCAAGCGGACGACATGCCCTTGGTCCCAAAACCAAAAGTACCGGCGCCCTACACATACTCCATTCCAGAAAAGCGGATCATCGAATTACCCCATCAAAAAGTCCGAGCGAGGGATCAACCGCCTTCCAGGATGTACGCCAACATGGCGCTGGAGTCCACTTTCCTACAGGGCCGCTTAGACTTCATCGAGACCATCACGAAATCCGCCGGTGTACCAGGGCTCTTTGAAGCGCCATTCATTCTCGACATTGACCTCGACTACTTCAACACCAGAAAGGCAGTTCAACCCGCCGACCACTTAGTTCTCCACGAGCTGATACGCCGGGCGGAGATCATCACCATTGCGCGTGAGCCGAGCTGTGTAAAAACTTGCCAGAGACGCTATGAGGGCCTGACCAGCGAGTGGCTGGAGGTTGAGTTGAAACGACATATCAGGGAAGCGCTCAGCACGCAGCCGAGCGAGGACGACCTGACCACCCCGAACCAAACGAGTGCCTGATGACCGACCTGCACAGAAAATTGGCATCACTCAACAAAGAACAGGGGGCGAAGGTCCTTCTGTACTGTGATCTGCGGGGGATCCAGCGGGACCTGGTCGTACGTGGCGCGTGGGGAGTAGCGGTCCTTGGCCTGGCGATCATGTTGTTAAACGCATTGGGTCGATCGGATAGCTCCTTGCTGGCCCCTTACGTCGACTGGGTGGGTCTCGGGATAGGTTTCGTCGCGCTGCTTTACGGCGGCATATCGCTCTTCATGGTCTGGAGTATTCGGGCTACCCGCCACTCGCTTTATGAAATTGGCGTCAGCCCCGGGCTGCTTGAACAGCTTGACGCCCTCCCTGCAAAAGCACTGGCCCGCCGACGCTTTGAGCAATAACGCGGCGCCTTTGCCTGGTATCCATCTGTTCGGCTACTGGCATTTCACCGACTTCAGCTGATTGAAGTCGTTGGTAAAACTGGTCGACACCTATCACGCTTCATCGCTCACTGTGACACTGGCAGTTCCACCGCCAGCCGGAGGCTGCCTCGCCCATATCGGGCGTACACCTTGTCGATGACACCCATCAACGCATCTGCATTGCGCTGCCAGGGGTGCGAGTAAACCGGGCCCAGGGTTACCCGCCAATGCCAATAGTGCTTTCAGATCGCATCCATACTGTTACCTCACAAGGGCCAAGGCCATCGTCAACCCGTATGTTCACGTGCCCTAGTCCGATGACTGAAACCTCCTCCTGACCAGAAAAGCGGATCTTCTCCCCTGCTGGCTCCCCGCGCCAAACGATGCCAAGTCCGACTTGGCACTGCCTATCCTGCGGACACGTGACCTGGTACTTGCCCCAGGCGCATGCATACGTATCGAAATCAACCCAATCAGTACCGGAAACGGTTTTTGTTATGTGCGAGCGAGGTTCACGAGGCATCTTTTTCTCCATGACATTCAGGCCTCCGCCCACGGTACCTATCGCAACCGCAGCACGGCCCTGATGGGAGTACGTGAGAAAGGGATTGGCGCTACTTCCCAGCGTAGGTCACAGAACCTTGATTAGCGTGGCTGCGTGGACCGATCCACGACGTCAGGTGTTTTGAAATTTTTCTCTAGCGCGAGGTTTTGGAACGACAGGTTCAATTAACTGGGAAGCGTCAATGCATTCTTTCAACCTTAAGCTTTAATAAGCTCACCTACCCAGAATTATCAAACATCGAATATCACGTTGGTACAAATGGAGAAGTCAGATGAAACACTTAGTCGTTGTCATGACAGCATTTCTTTCTGTGCCACTCACCGCTCACGCGGGATGGTTTGACGATCCTTTCGGACTTAACAAAGCTGCAACGAATGCGGGAGCAGTAGCCGGGAAAGAGGCTGCCGAGGGCCTAGTAAAAGCGTCAAGAAATATTACAATGATGACAAATCAATTTGGTCAAATATTATCCGATTATTATGGTGATGACCCAACAAAAAAAGAAAGCGCTCGCAGACTAATAGAAGGCGCGTTCGGGGTTGAATTAAAGACAACTGGTAAATTTGACGTCGATGTTACAGCTGTCTTTGATAAGGTAGAATTAGGTAAACCAATTAGATCAGATATTTTATTTGTGAATGAAGAAAATGACAGCCAAATTCAAGCAATACTAGAAACCTCTACTATATTCAAAGGGGAGGAAATCAATGCACCTACGTTGACACCAGCAACAATTGATGAGGCACGCACTCAAATATACACTTTAGTCGACAACCGGCTAAACAAAGCCGACTGCCCTAAACCTAAAGATTATACATCGATTGATGACACTGGACTGCAAACAAAAGTGATTAAAAATCAAGCCGAAATCGATAAGTGCTTAAAAAATAACGAAACCAACGCACTGGTAAACGCCATTCTTACAACCTTAAACTTTACAAAGACAATACCATCAAAAAATTCATTTTCTAGACAATATACTGGAGGTAAATATGCGGTACTAGTAGTACCGGCTAGCGATTTAAAATCAGCTCCTAACAACTTAACAATCGATATAACGATGCATCAACAAGGCGACATCAGAAAAGCATTGACGGTTTTTAAAAACACCCCAAAAAGAGTAGACTTAACTCACATGAAGAAAAACATCGCCAAAACCAGAAATGAATCTTATGGGGAGTTCAACTATTTCTTTGTTGACCTTCGAATTGAAGGTCTTGCTGCTGCACCTATACCAACTAAGTGAAAACGGTACCCTCTCCGTGTTTAGGGATCAAGTGTCACGTTTTAAGCAGCCGAACATTGGCTGCTTAAACATCATAAGTTTTTTCACTCGTCATCGTCAAAATTGTAACTGCCCGGTGCGAGATTCTCGAAGCGCGTGTATTTACCGATGAACGCCAGGCGGATAAACCCGATCGGCCCGTTCCGCTGTTTGCCGATAATGATTTCGGCGATGCCTTTGTGCTCGGTTTCCGGGTGATACACCTCGTCGCGGTAGACGAACATGATCACGTCGGCGTCCTGCTCGATCGCTCCGGATTCGCGCAGGTCCGAGTTCACCGGGCGCTTGTTTGGACGCTGTTCCAGGGAACGGTTGAGCTGGGACAGTGCCACTACCGGGCAGTTGAATTCCTTGGCCAGCGCCTTCAGCGATCGGGAGATCTCGGAAATCTCATTGGTCCGGTTGTCGCCGCTGGAACCCGGAATCTGCATCAGCTGCAAGTAGTCGATCATGATCAAGCCGACCTCACCATGCTCACGCACCAGGCGCCGGGTACGCGCACGCATTTCCGAAGGACTGATGCCGGCGGTGTCGTCGATGAACAGCTTGCGGTTATTCAGCAGGTTGACCGCTGAGGTCAGGCGCGGCCAGTCGTCATCCTCCAGCTGACCGGAACGGACCTTGGTCTGGTCGATACGCCCCAGGGACGACAGCATACGCATGATCAGCGATTCGCCTGGCATCTCAAGCGAGTACACCAAAACCGCCTTCTCGCTGCGCAACACGGCGTTTTCCACCAAGTTCATGGCAAAGGTGGTCTTACCCATTGATGGACGGCCGGCAACGATGATCAGGTCGGACGGTTGCAGGCCGCTGGTCTTCTCGTCGAGGTCGGTGTAGCCGGTGGACAGGCCGGTAATGGCGTTGTCGGTGTTGAACAGGGTGTCGATGCGGTCGATGGCC
>LNAP01000289.1_pt1 | contig 57843 bp, 49 predicted proteins | sample 602601 | NCBI WGS metagenome assembly LNAP01 (sample SAMN02440304, study PRJNA202911) | soil metagenome | biome: Subtropical and temperate rainforests or woodlands; isolation source: soil samples (1 kg each in a 20% v/v slurry with milli Q water) were... ...
CGAGCGAGAGACTGAGATCGTTCACGGCATAGACCGTGCGCTCGCCGGTGAAGCGGATGTTGAGACCTGAGATGTCGACGAGCTTTGTCATGACGGCAGCTTGGGTACCCGGTCGTGATAGTCGGTGACGCGCTGGAACGCGGCGCCGATGGTGAGCAGGGTCGCCTCGTCGAAGGAGCGGCCGATCAGCTGCATGCCGACTGGCAGGCCGCTTTTGGTGAAGCCCGAGGGAATGGTGAGCGACGGCAGCCCGAGATAGTTCACCGGACGGGTGAACAGCGTCAGGCGCTGCACCATGGCTGGCGCGTTCGGTCCGCCGCCAACGTCGCTCTCCTCGATGGTCGGTGCCGGCACCGGCGAGGCCGGCGCGATGATTGCGTCGACGCCGGCTGTGGCTGCATTGTGCGCCGCGAGCGCCGGCCCGCGCCAGCGCATCGCTTCGAGATAGGTGATGGCGGGCACGGCGAGACCGTTCTGAAGCCGCATCAAGACCTGCGGGCCGTAATCCTGCGGACGCTCGATCATCCAGCGCTTGTGGAACGCGGCAGCTTCCGCCGCGAGCACGAGCTGGCTTGCCGATGACAATTGCCGCTGGTCCGGCAGCTCGACCTTGACGATGTCGGCACCCTCGCGCTTGAGCACCGCGATGGTCTCGTCCAGCACGCGCGCGACCTCGCTGTCGAGATCGTCGACATAGAAGGACGCGGGCACGCCGATCTTGAGGCCTTTCAGCGAGCCCTTGGTCGCCGCGACATAGTCCGACAGCGGCTCGTGGCTGGTGGTCGAATCTGCGGGATCGAGACCCGCCATCAAGGCCAGCAGCAGCGCGCAATCCTCCGCGGTCCGCGCGAGCGGGCCGACCGTGTCGAGCGATTGCGACAGCGGCATCGCGCCGGCGCGGCTGACGCGGCCGACGGTGGTCTTCAAGCCCGTGACGCCGCAGAAATGCGCGGGCATGCGGATCGAGCCGCCGGTGTCCGAGCCGAGCGCGGCAAACGTCAGGCGCGCGGCGACCGACGAGCCGGAGCCCGACGAGGAGCCGCCGGTGATATGCGTGACATTCCAGGGATTGCGGACTGGGCCATAATGGGCGTTGTGGCCGGTCGGGCCGTAGGCGAATTCCGCCAGATGCAGCGTGCCGAGGCGAACCTGGCCGGCGTCCTTCAGCCGCTGCAAAGCGGTCGACGTCACGGTCGGCACGAAATCGCGGCGGATCAGCGAGCCGCAGGTCGAGACCTTGCCGGCATCGTAATACATGTCCTTGTGCGCGAGCGGCACGCCATGCAGCGGACCGCGCACCTTGCCCTTGGCGAGCTCGGCGTCGGCGACCTCGGCCGCTTTCAACGCAGCCTCCGCTTCGATCGACATGAAGGCGTTGAGATGCGGCTGCCACTGCGCGATGCGATGCAGCAGCGCGCGCGTCACCTCATGCGAGGACACCTGCTTCATCGCGATCGCACGCGCGACCTCGGTGAGCGTCATCAATGCAGGCTCAGTGCTCATTTCGACACCTTCAGCGTCTGCGCGATCGGATAGAGCGCGGGCTCGAGATCGAACGGCAACGTGCCGGCGATGGCCTCGAACCCTTCGAAGGCCGGTCCGATCGAATTGGAAATGCGCGTTGCGATCTCGTCATCGACGGGGACGCCTGCGATTTGCGCGATCGGCTTGATCTCTTTGGGTGTCGGTCTCGTCATGCGGTTTCCTCTGCGGGCGCGCGGCTATGGCCTGAACCCGGGATCACCATATAGCACGCCGCCTCGTGGCCCATTCTATCGACGGCCGTGAGCTTTGGTGCGGCATTTGCGCAGAGCGGCTCCGCAAACGCGCAGCGGGTGTGGAAGCGGCAGCCCGGCGGCGGATCGATCGGATTGGGCGGATCGCCCGAGATCGGCGGCTTCTCGGTGCGCCGATCCGGGTCGGAGGACGGCATCGCCGCAAGCAGCGCGCGCGTGTAGGGATGCGCGGGGCTGTCCCAGACCTGGTCCACGGGGCCGAGCTCGACGACCTCGCCGAGATACATCACCAGCACGCGGTCCGAGATGTAGCGGACGACGTTGAGGTCGTGGCTGATGAAGAGATAGGTCAGGCCGAACTCGCGCTTGAGATCGGCGAGCAGGTTGAGCACCTGCGCCTCGACGGATTTGTCGAGCGCGGAGACCGCTTCATCGAGGATCACCAGCCTCGGCGACAGCGCCAGCGCACGCGCGATGTTGACGCGCTGGCGCTGGCCGCCGGAGATCTCGTGCGGATAGCGGTTGGCGAAATTCTCCGGCCGCAAGCCGACCTTGCCGAGCAGCTCGCGCGCCAGTGCGCGCGCCGTACCGTCGGCCATGCCGTGAACCTTCGGCCCGAAGGCGATGGATTCCTCGATGGTGAGGCGAGGATTAAGCGAGGCGTAGGAATCCTGGAACACCATCTGCATGCCGCGGCGAAGTTCACGCAGGCTCAGCGACTGCCCGACGGTCATGCCGTCATAGATGATATCGCCGACATCGCGCGGCATCAGGTGCATCAGGAGCCGCGCGGTGGTCGACTTGCCGCAGCCGGACTCGCCGACGATGCCGACGGTCTCGCCCTTGGCGACGGTGAAGGACACGTTGTCGACGGCCCGAACGGTGCGTTTTGCGGCGAACAGCCCACCGCGAACCGGAAAATGCTTGGTCAGGCCGTTGACCTGAAGCAGCGGCTGCGCGGCGCCGCCAAGGTCTTCGATCGGCTCCAGCATGGCGACGGGGGTGTTGGTCTCGCTCATGGGCTAGTTCCTGATGTCCATGGCGCTGCGCAGGCCGTCCGAGAGCAGGTTGAAGCAGATCGAGACCGCGAAGATCATCGCGCCCGGAAGCGCGGCGACCCAGGGATTGACGTAGATCGCGGTCCGCAACGTGTTGAGCATCAGTCCCCATTCCGGTTCCGGCGGCTTGGTGCCGAGACCGAGGAAGGAAAGACCGGCGGCCAGGATCATCGAGACCGAGATCAGGCTGGTGGCATAGACGAAGATCGAGCCCAGCACATTGCCGAGAATGTGCACGCGCATGATGGTGAAGGGCCCCGCGCCGGAGGCGCGCGCGGCCTCGACGAAATCCATGTTGCGCACGCCGGTGGTGACGCTTTCGGCGACGCGGGTGATCTGCGGCACGAACACGACGGTCAGCGACACGATGGAGTTGAGAATGCCGGCTCCCAGCGCACCGGAGATCGCGATCGCGAGCAGCACGGACGGGAAGGCGTAGAACACGTCGATCGTGCGCATGATCGCGGTGTTGAGCTTGCCGCCGACATAGCCGGCGGCGAGGCCGAGCGAGGTGCCGATGCAGAAGGCGAGGATCACAGGAAGGATGCCGATGAGGAGCGACAGCCGCCCGCCATAGATCAGCCGCGCCAGCATGTCGCGGCCGAGCTCGTCGGTGCCGAGCGGATAACCCACCGTGCCGATGTGGCGGAGGCGGCGGATCATCGAGCCCTTGTAGGGATCTTCGAGTCCCAGCCACGGCGCGAGGATCGCGGAGAGGAAGATCAGCAGCAGCACCAGCGCGCAGGCCATGCTGACCTTGTCGCGGGCGATGCGGCGGCCGACGGTGGCCCAATAGCCGCGCGCCTTGGTCGCGGGCGCGGCCTGGAGCGCGGCGTCGGCGGTGGCGGACAACGGAAGCTCGCTCATCGGCTAGCCCCGCTTGATGCGCGGATCGATCGCGGCTTGCGCGATGTCGACCAGCAGATTGAGAAAGACGAAGAATAGCGCAAGGATCAGGATCGTGCCCTGGAGCAGCGGCAGGTCGCGCTGGAAAATCGCCGAGTTGAGCAAAAAGCCGGAGCCCGGCCAGGAGAACACGGTTTCGATCAGGATCGAGCCGCCGAGCATGTAACCGAGCTGAAGTCCCATCACCGCCAGCGCGGTGGGCGCGGCGTTCTTGATGACGTGGCGGAACACGCCGGTCTCGTGCAAACCCTTCGCGCGCAGCGCCTCGACGAAGTCTTGCGAAAGAATGTCGCCGGTCAGCGCACGCACGGTGCGGGTGACGATGCCCATCGGAATCACCGAAGTCGTGATCGCCGGCAGCACGAGATATTGCAGATGCGCCCAATCCCAGGCCCAGGCGGCGGAGCCGCCGGGACCGGCGCCGACCGCGGGCAGCCAGTTCAGCTGAACCGAGAAGATGATGACGAGCACCATGCCGAGCCAGTAATGCGGCACCGAGACGCCGGCGATCGCAAAGGACGTCGCGACCTTGTCGATCCAGGTCTCGCGGAAATAACCGGCGATTAGGCCGAGCAGGATGCCCATGGTGAAGCCGATGATGGCCGCGGCAATCGCGAGCGTGACGGTGTTGGCGACCGCGCGCATGACCTCGGCGAGCACGGGACGCCCGGTCGCGATGGAATTGCCGAGGTCGCCATGCAGCGCGCGCAACAGCCAAAGCCCGAACTGCACCGGCAGCGGCCGGTCGAAACCGTAGGCGGCGCGCAGCTGCGCCGCGAGCTCCTGCGAGGCATCCGCAGGCAGCACCGCGACGAGCGGATCGCCCGGCGTGATGTGCACGAGCAGAAAGCACACCAGCGCCACGCTGATGACGATCGGGATGACATAGACGATGCGTCTGGCGATGTAGGCGAGCACTGATTGACCTAACGTGATGTCGCACGATGAGATGCGTAGATTGCAGTAAGGGACGCGCGATGTGAGGGTTCCCTCCCCCCTTGCGGGGGAGGGTTAGGGAGAAGGGTGGCCACACAGGGACCGCGCGTGTGAACCCCCTTTCCCAACCCCTCCCCGCAAGGGGGAGGGGAGCCCTAACAGCGTGCTCGCCTCACGGCGTGATCGACACCAGCGAGAAGTCGATGAACCAGCTCTTCGGCTGCACAACGCCGGTCACCTTCGGGCTGATGGCGCGGGGGCCGACGTCGTGGGCGACGTAGAGGAAGGCTGCGTCGTCGACGGAGGCCGCGTGCAGTTCGGCGAGCGCGGCGTCACGCGCGGCGGGATCGAAAGTCTGCCGCGCCTTCTTCACCAGTTCGTCGAACTTGGGATTGTTGATGAAGCCCCAATTGTTCGAGACCGGAGGCGCCATGCTGGATTGCAGGAAGCGCACCAGCGCGAAGAACGGGTCCATCGCCGCATAGGTGACGTTGGTCGCGTTCGAGCCGTTGGCGCTGGGGTCCTTGGCACCGCGGCGCCAGTTGGTGAACAGCGTGTTCCACTCGATGACGTCGAGCTTCACGTCGAAATAGCATTCGGCGAGTGCCTGCTGGAGATATTCGTTCATCGGCAGCGGCTGCATCTGGCCCGAGCCGGAGGCGGAGGTCTGCACCTTCACCGTCAGCTTCTTGTTCGGACCGAAGCCGGCCTCCTGCATCAGCTTCTGGGCGGCCGCCTTGTCATACTTGATCTCGAAGGTCGGCTTGCCGCGCCAGGGATGGCCGGGCTCGAAGGTGCCGGTCGCCGGCACCATCAGGCCGGCCAGCAGGCCGTCCCTCAGGCCTTCGCGATCGACGCAGAGGTTCGCGGCCTTGCGCACGCGGATGTCGTTCCACGGCGAGCCTTCGATGCGCGAGAACTGCCACGGCCACACATGGGGCTGCTCGTTGGCGTAGAGCTTGAAGCCACGCTGCTTGAGCTCGGGCAGCGCGTCAGGCGCCGGCGCCTCGACCCAATCGACCTGACCGGAGAGCAGGGCCGCGGTGCGGGCGTTCGCTTCCGGCATCGGCACCAGCACCATCTTGTCGACCTTGGGCACGCGCGCCTTGTCCCAATAGCTCGCGTTCTTGACCAGTTCGAGCCGTTCGCGCGGGGTGAAGCTCGCCATCTTCCACGGGCCGGTGCCCGCGGCGTCCTTGGCGAACGCAGTCCATGCGGCCTGCGACTTCGCCTTGGCATCGGCCCCTTCCGCCTTCTCATAGAAATGCTGCCACTTCGCCGGGCTGGCCATGAACAGGTTGGTGAGGTTGATCGGCAGGAAGCTGTCGGGCTCCTTGGTGGTGAGCTCGACCGTCACGTCGTCGATCTTCCTGGCGGAGGCCAGCGTCGGCATGCGCGACGCCGTGACGCCGACCTGGCTGGCGTCGAACTGCGGCGCATCCTGCTTCAGCACCTTGTCGACGTTCCACACCACGGCGTCGGCATTGAACGGCGAGCCGTCATGAAAGGTGACGCCGGGACGCAGCTTGAAGATCCATTTGGTCTTGTCGGCATCGTCGACCTTCCACTCGGTGGCAAGGCCGGGGATCACCACGCTCGGCTTGTCGGCGGACGAGAGGTCCCAGCCGGTCAGCGCGTCATACATGGTGAGGCCGGTGAAGCGGTTGCCTTCAAAACCCTGATCGGGCTGGCCCAGCGTGCGCGGAATATCGGCAGCGGTCATGCCGATGCGCAGCACGGTCTCGGCACTGGCCACGTGCGGCCATGCGGCCGCCGTCGTCAGAGCCAGCGCCGCAATCAGCGCCGCGCGTGTGGTCGTCTTGATAAGCATCGCCTCAATCCTTTTCCGGCTTACGATGATTAATTTTGATGCAAACGTATGCAATGGCTATGCCAAAGAGAAACTTTTTCTGCAAATTCCCCCTGCGACGACAAGTCTTTGTAATTTAGCAGAGGCAAAGCTGCGGCGCTGCCTATTCTGGCATCAAGATTGCAAGTTTGGTCCTGACTTCTCCCCAATTTACTCTTGGAGCCCTGGGCCATGCGTACCCGACTATCAACTTGTCTCGCCTTGCTTGCGCTGGCGGTTTCCGCAATCTCGGCGCGCGCCGAAACGGTGGTCCGCTACGGCATCTCGATGGCGGACATTCCGCTGACGACCGGCCAGCCCGATCGCGGCGCCGGCGCCTATCAGTTCACGGCCTACACGATCTACGATCCGCTGGTGGCGTGGGAGATGGACGTCGCCGACCGCCCGGGCAAGCTGGTGCCAGGGCTCGCCACCGAGTGGAAGGTGGACGACAAGGACAAGACCAAATGGCGCTTCACGTTGCGCAAGGGCGTGAAGTTCCACGACGGCAGCGAGTTCAACGCCGACGCCGTGATCTGGAATCTGGACAAGGTGCTCAACGACAAGGCGCCGCAATTCGACAAGCGGCAGAGCGCACAGGTGAAGACGCGGCTTCCGTCCGTCGCGAGCTATGCCAAGATCGACGATTCCACGGTGGAGATCAGCACCAAGACGGTCGACTCCTTCTTTCCCTATCAGATGCTGTGGTTCCTGGTGTCGAGCCCGACTCAATATGAGAAGCTCGGCAAGGACTGGGACAAGTTCGCCAGCCAGCCCTCCGGCACCGGCCCGTTCAAGCTGACCAAGCTCGTGCCGCGCGAGCTCGCCGAGCTGACGAAGAACCCGGACTACTGGAACAAGAAGCGCATTCCCAAGGTCGACAAGCTCGTGCTGGTGCCGATGCCGGAAGCGCTGACGCGCACCAACGCGCTGCTCGCCGGACAGGTGGATCTGATCGAGACGCCGGCGCCGGACGCCGTGCCGCAGCTCAAGGCCGCCGGCATGAAGCTGGTCGACAACGTCACCCCGCACGTCTGGAATTATCATCTCAGCGTGCTCCCCGGCTCGCCCTGGACCGACATCCGTCTGCGCAAGGCGCTTAACCTCGCAATCAACCGCGATGAGGTCGTCGGGCTGATGAATGGCCTCGCAAAACCCGCCAAGGGCCAGGTCGACCCGTCGAGCCCGTGGTTCGGCAAGCCGACCTTCGACATCAAGTATGATCTCGCCGCCGCCAAGAAGCTGGTCGAAGAGGCCGGCTACTCCAAGGCCAAGCCGCTGAAGACCACCTTCATCATCGCGCAGGGCGGCACCGGCCAGATGCTGTCGCTGCCGATGAACGAATTCCTGCAGCAGAGCTTCAAGGAGATCGGCATCGACATCGACTTCAAGGTGGTCGAGCTCGAGACGCTCTATACCCATTGGCGCAAGGGCGCGGCCGACGAGATGAACGCCGGCATCACCGCCAACAACATCGCCTACGTCACCTCCGACCCGCTCTACGCCATCGTCCGCTTCTTCCATTCCGGCCAGATCGCACCGGTCGGCGTCAACTGGGGCGGCTACAAGAACCCGAAGGTCGACGCGCTGATCGACGAGGCCAAGCAGACCTTCGATGCCACCAGGCAGGACGAATTGCTGGCCCAGGCGCACGCGCTGATCGTCGACGACGCCGCGCTGGTGTGGGTCGTGCACGACACCAACCCGCATGCGCTGTCGCCGAAGATCAAGCAGTTCGTGCAGGCCCAGCACTGGTTCCAGGACCTGACGACGATCGGGGTGGAGTGAGGGGAAAAGCACCGGTGTCGTAGGGTGGGCAAAGCAAAGCGTGCCCACCACTTCTACAGACGAAGCAAGATGGTGGTGGGCACGGCGCTTCGCGCCCTTGCCCACCCTACGACAGTGGACTGGCAGGCGACTACTTCGTCAGCAGCGCATACGCTCCGGTCCAGCCTTCCGCCGGCGGATTGAGCTGGAAGTCCTTGATGCGGACTTCGTAGAGCTTGAACAGCTTCTCCAGCGTGTCGGCGTCGTCGCTGCGGCGGCCGCGTTCGATGGCGTCGAGTGCGCCCTGCCAGTCGCGGCTGCGGTAGCAGCTGAGCATCTCGATGGTGATGTTGCGCAGGCGCTGGAACGGTCCCGATTGCATCACGTCGTCGCGGCCGGCGATGGCATAGATCACTTCCGGCTCGGTCTTGCCCTTGACCATGATGAAGTCGAGCTCGAGAATCGCGAACTTGTCCTTGGCCGCGAGTGCGGTCCTGGATCCCACGATGATCGGGAAGCCGTACTCTTTCGACTGGCCTTCGAGGCGCGACGCGAGATTCACGCTGTCGCCGAGCACCGAATAGTTCTTCTTCAGGTCGGAGCCCATGTTGCCGACCACGCCGATGCCGGTGTTGAGGCCGATGCCGACATTGAGCGGGATGTAGACATGGCCGCCATCGGTGGCTTCCTGCTCGCGCTCCTTGTTGACGGCGTCGATCCGCTCCAGCATCTGGATCGCGGCCTCGCAGGCGTTAATCTCGTGCTCGGCATCGTCGAGCGGCGCGTTCCAGAACGCCATGATGGCGTCGCCCATGTATTTGTCGATGTAGCCCTTCTGATCGATGATCACGTCGGTGAGCGGCGTCAGGAACCGGTTCATCAGCGCGATGAGCCCCTGCGGATCGTGCTTGTAGGTCTCCGAGATCGTGGTGAAGCCGCGCACGTCGGAGAACATGATCGTCATCACGCGCTCCTCGCCGCCGAGCACGAGCTTTTCCGGAGACTGCGCGAGCTGCTCGACCAGCACCGGCGACATGTATTGCGCGAATTGCCCGCGGATCTGCACGCGCTGGCGCTGCTCGCGGACAAAGCTGGCGAAGATCAGCGTCAGATAGATCGCCGTGGTCGAGAGTAGCGGATAGGTGAAGTCGATGAGGTAGCGGTACTGCGCGTAGAAGAACCAGGACACGCCGATCAGGATCGCGGCGAAGGTCGCACCCGCGAGCACCAGCCGGACGGGCCCGAGGTTCGGCGTGAAGATGATGACGAGAAGGCCGATGAACAGCGCCGCGAGCAATTCGACGCCGAGCGCGTAGTTCGGCTGCGAGATGATCGCGCCGCTCAGCACGCTTTCGAGCACCTGGGCGTGGATCTCGACGCCCGGCATGGTCGAGGACACCGGAGTGGTCTTGATGTCGTTCAGTCCGACCGCGGAGGTGCCGACCAGGATCAGCTTGCCGGCGATCTTGGCGGGCGGCGCGGTGTTGTCGAGCACGTCGGCGGCGGACACATAGATCGAGGGATCCTGGCGCGCATAGTGCACCCAGAGCTGGCCGTTCTTGTCGGTCGGAATCTCCACGCCCTTGAGGCGAACCGCGCGCACGCCGGTCTTGTCGGTCCGCACCAGCAGCGTCGGTGTTCCCGTGACGACGCGCAGGATCTCCAGGCTGAGCGAGGGCATGATGTTGCCCTGGGCGCGCATCACCATCGGCACGCGGCGGATCAGGCCGTCACGCTCGGTCCTGATGGTGAACAGGCCGCGGCCGGCAGCGACCTTCTCGATCGCGGGCACGTTGCGCAGCAGGCCCGGGAATTCGAACAGGAAGCGTTCGGCGCCCTCGTCCCCGACAGTCGCGACGCCGGTGAAGGGGAGCGACTTGTCGATCTCGGCCGCGATCGCCCGCTGCCCGGTCTCGCCCAGCACCACGCGCGAACGCTTGATGGCGTCGGCAAGAATCTGGTCGTTGCTCGGCAGCTCGCGCAGCTTGGCGCGGGTGGCATCGTCGAGATCGCGCATCTGGCTCGCGACCAGATCGGGGTTGAGCCGGTCCGCTTCCGAGAACACCACGTCGAATCCGATCGCCACCGCGCCGTTGTTGGTGAGGTTCTGGATCAAATCGGCGATCCGCGTCCGCGGCCATGGCCACTGGCCGAGCTTGGCGAGACTCTTGTCGTCGATGTCGACGATCGTGACCGGCCGCGCCGCCTTGTGGCGCGGGTCGATCAACTGAAACATGTCGAAGGTGCGCAGCCGCAATTCCTGGATCGGCGGCGGATCCCACAGCCGCGCGCCGGCAAACAGCACCAGCAGCGCAAGGCACATCACGCGGGCGAAGCCGAGCTTCCGGGCAAACCACCGCCGCAGGATCTTGAGACGTTTCATATCAGTCGGATGTCCTCCCTCGCATCGCGCCGGGTGCGCCGATCATGGAGCGTCTGTGGGCGATTGGCTATTCCCGGGATGCGGAGGATTATGGATTTTTTGCCGTGGTCAAAGCTGCGCGCCGGGGGGCTCGGGCGACGATCAGGCGATGTGGAAGATGAAATCGGTAGTGCTGAGGTTTCCGAGGGCGACGTTCTTGAGCAGTATCGTCTCGTGGTTGTCGAGCGTCAGCAGCGTACCGCCGTCCTGCTCGGTCGGGGCAAGATCGTTCACGGAGCTGATGCCGCTGAACTGCCGCAGATCGATCTTGTCGAGGCCGAACTCGAAGTCGTTGACGGTGTGGTGGACCGTATCCTGCGACGCCGCGGGCCCGAACACGAACTGGTCCTTGGCGGCACCTCCGATCAGCGTGTCGCTCGACTCGGTCGCGAAAATGACGTCCTTGCCGCCGGTGCCTTGCAGGGTGATGCCCTGGCTGTTGGCGCCCTTGACGAAGATGAAGTTGACGGTGTCGTAGTGACCGGCGGAATCGGTGACGGTCAGTGTGATCTGGTCGGTGCCCGGCGGCTCCGGGTACTCATCGGTGCTGGCGCCAGCCGGGTCGTAGGAGATGCCTGCTCCTTGTGCGAGGCCGGCATTGATCTGTTCGAGCGAACCAGACGTCGGATAAGCACTCGCGCTGCTGGTATCTGGATGCGAGGTCGACACCGTGACGGTGAAAGTATCCGTCGCCGCGCCAGAATCGGCGTCGGTGACGACCAGATCGGTAATGATATCGTTGCTGTTCTCGATGATATGCTCGACGTGGAAGCTCTCGGTGTTGATGACCGGGTCGCCTGCGGGAGCCGTCACATCCGCGCTGATGGTGGTGACATCGTGCGAGACCGGCGTGGTGCCGCCGGTGTTATTCACGCCTGAGATGTCGATCTTCACCGGCGTCGTGACATCGCCGGCGTAGGTGTCGTCGAGGGCATGGACGCCCAGCCCGCCGAGCGTACCGCTGTAGCCTTCGGCCGGGACGAAGCGAATCAGCGTCTCGGGGCTCAGCACGAGCGCATGGGCATTATCGACTGAGACAATATCGACCCAACGACCTCCGGCCTCGTACTGCCAGACACCCTGATCGGCGGTTGCGGCGTCCGACGTCACCGCGATGGCCTTCAAACTCGCGCCAGTATCGACGTCGTGGAACTTGTCCTTGAAGAGAACGCAGATCGCGCTTCCGGCCGGATCGCTCTCGTTGCCGGCAACGGCGTCCAACGTCGCGCTGTCGAGCGTCGGCGCGTCGTTGGCTCCGGTGATGGTGACCGTGACGTCCTGCGAGACGTGCGCGCCATGATTGTCCGTGAAGGTGACGGTGTAGATCTCGGTGATCGACTGGCCCTGAGCCAGCGATTGAAGCACCGCATTGCTGTTGTTCAGGCTGAAGTGCCAGCCCAGCGCCGCACTGTTGTCGGCATCAGTGTTGAACTCGGCGACCGAAGAATCGATCGTGAAGGTGCCGAGAGGCGTGTCGTCGTCGAAGCCCGGCAAATGCACGCTCGACGTCGACGACTTGAACACCGACGTCGCCGTATGGGTGTCGATCAGGTCGAGGTCCTTGATCGCAAGCGTGCCGCAGGTCGCCAGTGTCGAGGCAGCATCCTCCGTCACCGCGCCCACGGCATCCGCGGCACTGCTGGTGATGGTCGGTGTGTCGTTGGCGCCATTGATCGTGACCGTCACATCCTGCGAAATGTGCGCGCCGTGATTGTCGGTGAAGGTAACGGTGTAGATTTCGGTGATCGACTGGCCCTGAGCCAGCGATTGCAGCACCGCATTGCTGTCGTTCAGGCTGAAGTGCCAGCCCAACGCGGCACTGTTGTCGGTATCAGTGTTGTACTCGGCGACCGATGAATCGATCATGAAGGTGCCCAGCGAGGTGCCGTCGCTGAAGCCAGGCAGATGCGCGCTCGATGTCGACGACTTGAACACGGCCTGCGCCGTGTGGGTGTCGATCAGATCGAGATCCTGGATTACAAGCGTGCCGTCGATCGACAGCGTCGTGCTGCTTGAATCCTCGGTTACCGCGCCCTTGGCCGCCGCCTCGCCGCTGGTAATCGTCGGCGCGTCGTTGGCGCCGTTGATCGTGACGGTGACGTCCTGCGCGACGTGTGCGCCATGATTGTCCGTGAAGGTGACGGTGTAGACCTCAGTGATCGACTGGCCCTGGGCCAGCGATTGCAGCACTGCGCTATTGTTGTCGAGGCTGAAGTGCCAGCCCAGCGTGGCGCTGTTGTCGGTATCAGTGTTGTACTCGGCGACCGACGAATCGATCGTGAAGGTGCCGAGCGAGGTGCCATCGCTGAAGCCGGGCAGGTGCGCATCCGATGTCGACGACTTGAATGCTGCCGTTGCCGTATGCGTATCGATCAGATCCAGGTCCTGGAGCGCCAGCGTGCCGCCAACCAGCAGCGTCAATCCCGTATCTTCGGTCACCGCCCCTTTTGCGGCGGCATCATTGCTCGTGATGGTCGGCACGTCATTGGTGCCGGTGATCGTGACCGTGACGTCCTGGGTGACCGTCGCACCGTGGTTGTCGGTGAAGGTGACGGTGTAGATTTGGGTGATGGTCTGGCCTTCGGCCAGCGATTGCAGCGTCGGGTCGTTGTCAGCGAGGCTGAAGTGCCAGCCCAGCGTCGCGCCGTTGCTGGTGTCGCTGCTGGACTCGGTCACCGACGGATCAAGCGTGAAGGTGCCGATATGCGTGGCGCCTTCCGTGAAGCTCGGCAGATGCGCACTCGACGCCGACGATTTGAACACCGCCTGCGCCGTGTGGGTGTCGATCAGGTCGAGATCCTGAATCGCCAGCGTGCCGCCGGTCGAGAGCGTGGGCGTGGCCCCATCCTCGGTGACCGCACCCGTTGCCGCCGCGGCATTGCTTGTGATGGTCGGCACGTCATTGGTCCCGTTGATCGTGACCGTCACGTCCCGGGTGACCGTTCCGCCGTGATGATCATCGACGGTGATGGTGTAGATCTGGGTGATGGTCTGACCTTCGGCCAGCGACTGCAGCACCGGATTGCTGTCGTCGAGCGTGAAGCTCCAGCCCACGGACCCGACCGTGCTGACGCCGGGACTTTCGCTCACTGCCGTGAGCGCAAACGTGCCGATCTGCGAGGTACCGTTGCTGAAACCGGGCAGATGCGCGCTCGAAATCGTCGACTTCAGAACGAAACCCGCAGTGTGCGTGTCCGTGAGGTCGGGATCGTTGAAGGTAATGGTGCCGCCAGCCACCAGCGTAGCCGCCGCATCTTCCGTCACCGTGCCAGCCGGAGTCGTTGATTCCCCGACGATCGTCGGAACGTCGTTGGTGCCCTCGACGCTGACGTCGGCGCCATTAATGGACACGGTGATCGGCGTGCTGACGACGCCACCGTGCCCGTCGTCGACCTGGATCACGTAATTGAGGACCAGCTTCTCGCCGTCGCCGAGGAAATCGAAAAGGTGGTCGGTGACGCTGTAGGTCCAGGTGGCCGAACCGCTATTGCCATTTCCCGCGCCCTGCACAACGCTGAGCGGCACCTCGACGGCAGCGATCGCGGCTTGCTGCTGGGGCGTCAGCGTCGCGGTGACATCGTTGCCATGCGCGTCGAGATATTTGAACGGATGGGCGGACGAGAGCGCCGCGCTCACGATCGGCCGATCCGTCAAATCGACGTCGGTGAAGGTAACGGTGCCCGTGATGGTGTCGAGAGCCTCGTTGCCGGTCCCGACCTTCTCGATGACGATCCCGCCGGACGTCGCGACGGTGGGCTTGTCGTTCGTCCCCGTGATCGTGATGGTGATCGGGATGAAGGTGGTTTCGGGGTTGACCGAGAAATTGTTGTCGACGCGGACCATGTAGGTCAGCGTCAGGGTTTCGCCGGCCGCGAGGAAGTCGAAGACGTGGTCGGGAATCGTGTAGGTCCAGACCGCCGAGCCATTGTTGTTGTTGCCACCGTCCGCGGCGACGCTGATCTGAATCTGCGTCGCCGCAATGTCCTGCTTCTGCAGATCGGTGAGCGAGCCGGTGACGTCCTGCTGGCCGGCGCTCTTGTAGACGTAGTTCGGCGCGCCGGCGAGATTCACGCCCACCGTCGGCCGGTCGCCCAGATTTTGATCGACGAAGGTGATCCGGCCGGAGACCGTGTCGGAATCCACGGTGTCGCCGGTCTTGTCGGCGCGCTCGGTCAGCGAGAACGCCGACGTCACATTGCCGTTCGCATCGAGGCTGCGCGCCTGCGGCGGACCGGGAATGCGGTTGCTGGTCGCCGGATTATGCCCGGGGTCCGCCCCCTGCTGATTGGTGTTCGTGAAGACCGCGGTCGCGCTGTAGCCGCCCGCGGTCTTGAACATGAGACCGTCGCTGGTCGGCGTGATCGTGTCGGTGAAGTTCGTGGTCAGTTTGGTGTTGGTGTTGTTGTCGGTGAACTTCAGCGTGAACACGTCGCTGATCAGCTTCTGAATGTCCGGCGACATCAGCGCATTGGTGATCGAGACGTTGCCGCCGCTGATCTGGATCATCTGGCCGGCCTGGTTCACCGTCGCGATCGGCAGCAGCGTGACCTTGTCAAACAGGATGTAGGAGCCCGTCGTGCCGTTCGGCTCGACCAGCACCTGGAAGCTCGCCTGCGGCTGCGGATCGCCGCCGCCGGTGGGAACGACGAAGTTGATCTGGGTCAGCACCGCCGTGCCGCGGATGCCCATGGTGGCGACCGGCGTGTCGATCTTCATGTCGCCGTGCTTGGCGGTCTCGCCGGCGACGAAGGTGATGGTGCCGGCCACCAGACTGAGCAGCGAGGAATTGCTCGACCCGTTGGGGTCGTAGACCATCTCGTTCAGCACCATCCGCGCATTGGAGGACAGGCCGAACACGGTGCCGTCGATGAAGGTGATGCCGAGCGTCGAGTCGCCGCCGGTCGAGACGACGTCGCCCTTCTCGACATTGTCGCCATTATTCAGGATGACCGCGACACCGTTGCGGACCGCGGTCGCGCTGCCGGACAGCTTGGTGACGTGGCCGATGATTTGGGCCGCGGCGATGCCGCCTGCGGCCTGCGCATATTGCACGTGGCCGGTGAGCGCGTTGACGATGTCGCCGGTGAGGTGGGCGCCATCGGGCGAGGCGATCGCCGCGCGCTTGTCGCCCCTGAAATAATCGTGAACGACGAATTCGTGACCGTCGTGGGACAGCACGAGGTCGAGACCTGCGCGCTTGAACTCGCCGTTGAAGATCAGGTTCGGGTCGGGAACAACGAATGCGCCATCAGGCACATGGCCATGCGCCTTGGCGGTAAAGGAATCGACATGGCCATCGGCGGGCGAGCGGAAACCCTGGCCGTCCAAGGAAATCGCGGCGTCAAATTTGCCAGCGTAATTCAACCGGGCACCGTAAAAAGGGTTAAAATCTAAGTAAGTATCGACCGCCTAAGCTTGCATAGCATTACCAAGTCCTTAGCGAAACCATCTATTGCTTGTGTGATTTCGCATCACTTGGCCGGGGGAGCCCCCACATGGCGGCACGTGCACAGAGGAACTGGAGTAATATTTCAAGTAAGCCAAGGTTGAATTTGGCACAATTTCGCTCATTCTCAGTTTTCCAAAGTAATAGGCGACACAGCTTCAACAGAAGATACTTTCGTCATCTTTTGTTCGTGGTGCCCCGCGACATCCTGCGGCAAATACGGAGCAAAATCTGTGACCCAACTAACAGAACCCGTGAAATAGCGGGCTGTTAGCCATAAGGCGCAGAATCAGCGCCCCCACAACCTGCGCCTGCAATCGGTTCCATTTCACGGCAGCCGGGCCCCTCCTAGCCCCCGAATCGTAAAATTTTATGCAATTTGGGCAGGCCGGTTTCAGCCTGTCCCGCGGTTTTGGGCCCCCTGCCGGGCGCGTTAAGCAGAACAAAACGGCCCGCCTCGCACTATCTCTGCGAAAGCAACAAAGCCCGGCACGTTGAGGTCGAAGGAGGACCAGGCGAAGCCGGAAGGGGATGTCAGATGGAGACCGCTGCTCGCTCGCGCGCCTGGCGCGCAATCCTGGTGCTGTGCGGAGTGATCCTGTTCGGATCGGCCGCCGAGCTTCGCGCCGGCACGCTGCTGTCGCCGGGGGCGGGCCTGCTCGTGCGCAAATCCGCCGAGCCGTTCGGCGTGTTCGCCTTCGCCATCTCCGCCGGCGGCCTGCAGCAGAAATGGGTCGCGCTGACGCACAAACTCGACGACGACATGGTGCAGCTGGCGCTCTGCGACGGCGACCGGGACAGTTGCGCTTCGCCCGCGGCGCTGAAGCTGCTTGCCATCGTCGACCAGGCCCGCAGCCGCGACGGCCGCGCGCGGCTGGGCGAGACCAACCGCGCCATCAACCTTGCCATCCGGGCCGCCAATGACGGCACCGACGACATCTGGAGCTCGCCTCTTGCGACCTTTGCGCGAGGCGCCGGCGACTGCGAAGACTACGCCATCGCCAAGCTGGCCGCACTGCGGCTCGCGGGCGTCGCGGCTGAGGACCTGCGCATCGTCGTGGTCCGCGACGTCAGGGTCGGCGAAGAGCACGCCGTCGCCGCGGCAAAGCTCGACGGCCACTGGCTGATGCTCGACAACCGCCGCATGGCGATGGTCGAGGACGAGGCAGCGCAGACCTACCAGCCGCTGTTCGTGCTCTACCAGTCGGCCGTGATGAAATATGTCGACGAGCCCGTACGGATGTCGATGGCGACCGCCGAGGCGCACTAGCTTTCTTGTAGCCCTCACACCCGCCACAAAGCCATTCCACCGCGCGGGCCGGAACGCTAGCATGGCGTCTTCGATGCGGGGGCGACTGGAATGCGGTTCATCGTGCTGACTGTGCTTGCGCTGCTGGCGTTGCCCGCGGCACCAGGCTTCGCGCAATCCGACCGCTCCATCGCCGACAAGCTGCCGCTGTTCGCCAGGAACAACTGCCAGCAGATCCGCGACCCCGGCAATCAACTGTTCTGCGGCGATGCCGAGCTGACCGCCGCCGCCGACAGGCTGAGCGCGGCGATCGAGGCACGGCTGGCCCGCCTGCCCGACCGCCTGCCTGGAATCGAGGAAAATGCGATCTGGATCCGCCAGCGCAATCTCGGCTGCGGCATCATCGGCCAGACCGCGATCCGCGCCGACGATGTCGAACGGGTGAAGGCGTGCCTGCTCAGGGTCACTGAGGAGCGCGCCGCGATTCTGCGCGATCCGGATTTCGACTGTCTGGCGGCCAACACCGCGGCGGGCGCGGTGATCTGCGCGGACCCGTCGCTTGCGCTTGCGGAAACCGAGCTCAATGGCCAGGTACTCGGCCTGATCGGCAAGCTGGACTCGACAGCGGCACGCTTTGCCTTCGCCGAATACGGAAGGTGGACGCGGGAGCGCGATCGCAAGTGCAATCTGGTCGGCAAGGAGAACGTTCCGCTTGCCGAGCTCGAATCGGCGGAGGAGTGTCTTGCCGACTATCTCAAGCGCAAGGCCAACGACATCGCCGCCGCCAAGGGCGATCCGAAGAAAGTGTTCGGCCGGCAGGTCGCGGCCCGCATCCCCGACACCGACGCCGTCGACTTCTGCGCCGCACGGATTCACGCCGCCAATTCCTGCGGCAATTTCCTCCGCATCAACCGCGTCTACGCCCTCGACAGCCACGTCTCCGACCAGGAGGCGCAGGTCACCGGCGAGATCGAGATGGTCGTGCTGGCGCCCTTCACGACGTGCAGCAAGATTGCATCCACCTGCACCGGCACCTGCTGGGACCCGAGGACCGGACTTCCGCAGCCGGGCATCGGTGGCAGGGAGCGCTCGGGAGAAGCCTTCAACGTCACGCGCCGCCTGAGAATCCAGCGGACGTTCGCCTTCGTCAAAGCCGCCGACGGCTGGCGCTGCCGCGAAGACGAACTGGCGCCTGTGATTTCGGGCACCGCTGGCGGGGGGTCGTAGGGCTCTTACCCTCCCTTGGAGGGGTCCGGGACGAGCGTAGCTCGCCCGTGGGTCGCTATGCATGAAGCGAAGCGGAGTGCGTAGCGGGGTGGGGTGCAATCTCTCCACATCGAGCACTGGCCGTGTTGAGAGATCACCCCACCCCGCTCGCGCTTCGCGCGATCGACCCTCCCCCTCCAGGGGAGGGTAAGCCATCAAAACATCAGATTGTCCTTCACCAGCACCCAGCGGCCGCCCTTGACCTGCTGAACCTGGGTGATGGTGTTGGCGAGATGGTCGGTCTTGGAGAACTTGGTCGGCGGCGAGGAGAAGATGTCGAGGAATTTGTCGCCCGACTCGAGTGAATCGAGCATCTTCTGCCCCGTGAGATCCTTGCCCGCCTTGTCCGCGTAGAACGCAAACGTCATCACCGCGTTGTAGCCGATGATGGCCTGCGTGTTGGCGTCGGTGCCGAACATCTTCTTGTAGTTGACCAGCCAGTCCTTCACCTTGCCCTTGGCGGTGTCCTCATAGGGAATCTCGAATCCGGACGCCGCGTAGAGGCCCTCGACGGCTTCCTTGCCGAGCATCGGCACCTCCATCACGTTGGTCGGCGTCGCGCCGAGAAAGGTGACGTCCCAGCCGAGCTTCCTGGCTTCCGTCATCGCGCCGATGGGCTCGCGGAGCACGGCGCCGAGCACGACGAGGTCGCAGCCGTCGGACTTCATCTTGGCGACCTGCGCGCTGAAGTCGGAGGCGCCGCGCTTGTAACTCGTGATCGAGGCCGGCTGCACCTTCATGGCGGTGAGCTGCTGGTTGAAGCCGTCGAGCACGTTTTTGCCGTACTCGTCGTCCTGATGCATGATGCACGGTTTCTTGAAGTTCTTCCACTCCATCATGTATTTCAGCGCGGCCCGCGTGCTCTCGACGTAGGGCAGCAGATTGTTGAACTTCAGCCGCTCCTGCGGCTTGGCGGGATCGAACTTGAAGGTGAATTCGGCCGCGGTCAGCGGGAAGAGCTGAAGCACGCCGGCATCGAGCAGGATATCCTGCGCGGCGAGCACGGTCGGGGAGCCCATCGGTCCCACCATCGCGAAGATCTTGTCGCGCTCGATCAGCTTCTGCGACGCCAGCACGGCCTTTTTCGGATCGTAGCCGCTGTCCTCGACCACCAGCCTGATCTTGCGCCCCTGGACGCCGCCAGAGGCGTTGATCTCTTCGACCGCCATCTTCATGCCGTTGGACACCGGCACGCCCCAGCCCTTGATCGGACCCGACAGGTCCTGATGGGTGCCGATGACGATCTCGGTGGCCGAGATGCCGTTATTGGTGACCTTGGTTTGCGCTGTGGCCGGCAGACAGCTGAGCGCCACGGCGCCGATAGCAAGGCCGAACGCGTTGAACGATCTCGACATTGACGTCTCCTCTCCTTGGGGCCCGTATCGTGCGAAGGGCGGGGGCCATCGCTCCTTCGCTCTTTTCAAACGATATGATTCACGCCACCGCGCGCTCGCGATACATCGCGTCGATCTCGGCGGCGTAGCGCTTGTTTACGAAACCGCGCTTCAGCTTCATGGTCGGCGTCAGTTCCTCGTCCTCCGGGGTGAGCTGCCGCTCGATCAGGTAGAACCGCTTGATGGTCTCGACGCGGGCGAAATTGCCGTTGACGCCTTCGATCTCGCGCCAGATCAGGTGCTGGATCTCGGTTGCCCGGCAGAGGCTCGCGTAATTGGTGAAGGGGATGTCGTGGTCCTGGGCGTACTTCTCGACGTTCTCCTGGTCGATCATCACGAGGCAAGTCAGATACGGCCGCTGGTCGCCGATCACAACGGCGTCCGAAATGTAGGGCGAGAACTTCAACTGGTTCTCGATCTCGGACGGGGTGATATTCTTGCCGCCGGAGGTGATGATGATGTCCTTCATCCGGTCGGTGATGCGGACGAAGCCCTCGTTGTCGATGGTGCCGACGTCGCCGGTGTGCAGCCAGCCGCGATGGTCGATGGTTTCGGCGGTCTTCTCCGGCTGGTTCAGATAGCCCATGAACAGGAAGTCGCCCTTGATCAGGATCTCCCCCTCGGGCGACAGCGCGACCTCGCCCCACGACACCGCGGTGCCGACCGAGCCGAGCTTGATCCGCTCCGCAGGCATCATGGTCGCGACGCCGCAATTCTCGGTCTGGCCGTAGACTTCGTGGACGTCGATGCCGAGCGCGAGATACCAGCGGATCAGCTCCGGTGCGATCGGCGCCGCGCCGGTGAAGGCGATGCGGCAACGGTCGAGCCCGATCATGCGGCGGATGTTGCGGAAGGCGATCCTGTACGCGATGCCATTGGCGATGCGCAGCGACAGCGGCGGTGCCCTGCCCTCGATCCGGCAATCGACCATGCGGTAGCCGATCGCGATGGCGCGGCGGTAGGCCCATTGCTGGAGCGGCGTTGCGTCCCGCAGCGCGATGGTGATGGCAGAGTAGAATTTCTCCCAGATGCGCGGCACTGCGAGGAAGATGGTCGGCTGCACCTCGCGCAGATTGTCCGGCACGGTCTCGGGGCTCTCGGCGAAGTTCATCACCGAGCCGAGCGCGACCGAGATGTAATAGCCGCCGATGCGTTCGGCGACGTGGCAGAGCGGCAGGAAGATCAGCCGGTCTTCGTCGTCCCGCGCCGGGATGAAGTCGTTGGCGTGGCGCATCTGGTGCGTGACGCTGCGGTTGGCGTGCATCGCGCCCTTGGGCGGGCCTGTCGTGCCCGAGGTGTAGACGAGAATGGCAAGATCGCCGGCGCCGCGGCTGTCAATCATCTCCTGCCACAGTGCTTCGCGGCCGACCATGTGATTGCGGCCAAGCGCGCGAAACTCGTCGAGCGACATCACCATGTCGTCGGAGAAGCCGCTGAGACCCTCCATGTCGAACACGATGATCTTGTGCAAAGACGGACAACGCGCGCGGCAGGCGAGGATCTTGTCGAGCTGTTCCTCGTCCTCGGCGAAGATCACCTTCGTCCGGGAATCGTTGACGAGATATTCGACCTGGGACGATGCATCGGTCGGATAGATTCCGGACGAGACGCCGCCGGCGCACAAGATGCCCATGTCGGCATGAACCCATTCCGGCACAGCGTTGGCAACGATGGAGGCGACCTCGCCGGGCTTGAAGCCTGTCGCATGAAGTGCGTAGGCGATCTCCTTCGAGTTCTCCAGCCATTCGCGCCAGCTCGTCGGCTGCCAGATTCCAAATTTCTTTTCGCGAATGGCCGGCCTGTGGCCCCGCGTCTCCGCGGCGCGCAGAAAGCTCTTCGCGATCGTATCAGCGACCGTCAGCACCGCCCGTCGGGCCATGCGCATTCCCTCCTTGTCGCTTTCCCCTCCGCTGCCTGCCTTGCCGGCGGTCTATGTTAGCGGATGGGCAGGTTCATTTAACGCCACTTCCTCTTTAACGCCACGTACTCCCCTAGCGCCACGTTTTCTTCCTTTTCCAGCGCCGCTCGCCGCGCGCGCCCTCTTCCCTGGCGCCAAGGTAGAATTCCTGGATGTCCTGGGAATGCATCAAGCGGTCGCAGGTGTCGTTCATCACGACGCGTCCGATCTCGAGCACATAGCCATAATGCGCCGTCTCCAGCGCCACCTTGGCATTTTGCTCGACCAGCAGGATCGACATGCCCTGCTCCTCGTTGACGCGGCGGATGATCGTGAAGATCTCCTTCACCAGCAGCGGCGACAGGCCGAGCGAGGGTTCGTCGAGCAGCAGCAGCGTCGGCCGGTTCATCAGCGCGCGGCCTATCGCGAGCATCTGCTGCTCGCCGCCGGAGAGCTGGCCGGCCGGCTGGTTGATACGCTCCTTCAGCCGCGGGAAATAGCCGTAGACGCGCTCCAGATCCTCCGCGACGCCGTCACGGTCCTTGCGCGGGTAGGCCCCCATCATCAGGTTCTCTCGCACCGAGAGGAACGGGAACACCTCGCGTCCCTCGGGCACATGGCTGAGGCCCAGACGCACGATGCGGTCCGCCTCCATGCGCTGGATCGGCTTGCCCATGAACTCGATCGAGCCCTTCTGCGGATCGAGAATGCCGGAGATGGTCTTCAGCACCGTGGTCTTGCCGGCGCCGTTGGCGCCCAGCAGCGTGACGATGCGACCGCGCGGCACCTCCAGCGAAATGCCGCGGATCGCCATGATCGGCCCGTAATAGCTCTCGATGTTGGAGAGTTTCAGGATGATGTCCGGCGTCACGGCGGCGTCCATGCCTCAGGCTCCCAGATACGCGGCGACGACGTCGGGGTGCTGCTGAACGTCAGCGGGCGAGCCCATCGCCAGCACCCGGCCGTAGTTCAGCGCGATGACGCGATCGGAGACGCGGTTCACCAGCGACATGTCGTGCTCGACCATCAACACGGTGACGCCGAGCTCGCTCTTCATGTCGCGGATCCAGAACGACATGTCGTTGGTCTCCTCGACATTGAGGCCGGAGGACGGCTCGTCGAGCAGGATCAGTTTCGGCTCCGAGCACAGCGCGCGCGCGAGCTCGATCACCTTGCGAACGCCGTAGGGAAGGCCCGAGATCAGCTTGTCGCGGTAGGGTTCGAGATCGAGGAACTCGATCACCTGCTCGACACGGCGGCGGTGTATCTTCTCGTTGGCGCGCACGCTCGGCAGGAACAGCACCTCCTGCCAGAGCTGCGTGGTCGAATGCCTGTGGCGGCCGACCAGGAGGTTCGACAGCACGGTCGCATTCTCGAACAACTCGATGTTCTGGAAGGTGCGGGCGATGCCGAGCCTTGCGATGTCGTAGGGCGGCTGCTCCGTGATGTCCTGGTCCTCGAAGAAGATGCGGCCCGAGGTCGGCCGGTAGATCCGCGAGATCAGGTTGAAGATCGAGCTCTTGCCGGCGCCGTTGGGGCCGATGATCGAGAGGATCTCGCCCCGCTCCACCGCGAACGACACCGCGTCGACCGCCTTGAGGCCGCCGAAATGCAGCGACAGGTTCTCGGCGCGGAAATAACTCATCTGTTCCGCTCCGACTTCACATAGATCTTCTGCCGCTTGAAGGTGGCGCGCTTGTAGAGCGGGAACAGCTGAAAGAAGAGCTTGATTTTCAGCCAGCGGCCGTAGAGCCCGAGCGGCTCGAACAGCACGAACAGCACGATGATGATGCCGTAGATCGCGCCCTTGAGGCCGTTGAGCGAGGCGAAGGCCGCGACCTTGGACTGGATATTGCCCGCGAGCGCCGCCCCGGCCCCGAACGTCGCGGCGATGCCGGCGATGATGCCGGGCATGTCGTCCTTCAAATAGGTCAGGAACGGGTCGATCATCACGATGAAGATCGCGCCCAGCACCGCGCCGTGCAGGCTGAAGGAGCCGCCGATCAGGATCACGATGATGAACTCGATCGAGAGCTGCAGCGTGAACATCTCCGGCGAGATGAAGGAGAGCTTGTGCGCGAACAGCACGCCGGCAAAGCCGGTGATCGCCGCCGAGATCGCGAAGGACTTCACCTTGTAGAGCGCGACGTTGACGCCCATGCTGCGCGCGGCCGTCTCGCTATCGCGGATCGCGACGAAGGCACGGCCCGTGGGCGAGCGCAGCAGATTGAGCGTGCCGACGATGGTCAGCACCAGCACGGCGAGGCAGAGGAAATAGAAGGCCGGGCTGTCGCGCGGCACCGCGACGCCGAGCAGCGACAGCGTCTTGACCCGCATGCCCTCGTTGCCGTTGGTGACGCTCTCCCAGCGCGCCAGGATTTCCTCGACGATCAGGGCAAAGGAGATGGTGGCGATGACGAGATAGATGCCCTGGAGCCGGAGCGCGGGGAAACCGACCATCGCACCGATCAGGCCGGTCAGGGCGCCTGCGGCGAGGAAGTAGATCGGAAAGGGCACGTTGTATTTCTGCAAATAGGCCGCCGTGTAGGCGCCGATCGCCAGAAACGCGGCATGACCCAGCGAAGCCTGCCCCGTAAAGCCGGTCAGGATCATCAGCGCCACGCCGACGGTCGCATAGATGCAGACGAAGACGAGCTGGCTCATCAGATAGCTGGAGAGCACGTAGGGCGCGATCAGCAACACGGCCAGCAGGACGCCGTAGGAGACGATGTAGCCCGAATGCGGAAACAGCCTGATGTCGTCCTCATAGTCGGTCTTGAACAGGAAGCGCATGGCGGTTCAGACCTTCTTGCGGACGTGAAGGCCGAACAGGCCCTCGGGCTTGAGCAAGAGCACGGCGAGCAGCACGATATAGGGCGCGACGTCCTTCCAGCCCTCGGCGAGATAAAAGCCGGCCATGCTCTCGATCACGCCGATCAGGACCCCGCCGACCACCGCGCCCGGGATAGAGCCGAAGCCGCCGAGCACCGCCGCCGGAAACGCCTTCAGGCCGAGCACGAGGCCCACATTCGAGTGGATGAAGGTGATCGGCGCCAGCAGCACGCCGGCGCAGGTCGCCACCGCCGCGCTGATCGCCCAGACGATCGACACCACCCGCTTGACCGGAATGCCCATGTAATAGGCCGCCAGCATGTTCTCGGAACTGGCGCGCATCGCGGTGCCGAGCGTGGTCTTGTTGAAGAACAGCCAGAGCAGCGTACAAAGGATCACCGTCGCCGCGATCACCGAGAGCTTGTCATAGGCCAGCACCAGCGAGCCGATGCGCAGCACGCCCTGGCTGAACGGCGTCTCGATCTTGAGATCGTCGGTGCCCCAGATCATGCCGGCGATCGAGCGCAGGAAGTAGCCGAGCCCGATGGTCGCCATGATGATGGAGAACTGCGGATAGCCGAGGATCGGTCGCACCACCACGCGCTCCGCCAGCATGCCGAACAGCGCCATCGCCGCCACCGCACCGGCAAAGCCGATCCAGTAGTTCAGGCCCATCATGCCGATGAAGGTGAAGGCGAAGAAGCCGCCCAGCATCATCAGATCGCCCTGGGCGAAATTGACGACCTCGGTGGCCTTGTAAACGAGCACGAAGCCGAGCGCGATCAGGCCGTAAACGCAGCCGAGCGCAACTCCGCTGACCAGCTGCTGAATGAAATCCAGCATTGCCGCGCATCCTCCCGATGCAACCAGCGGTTCTTCGTGACCGCCTTGCCGCATCTTGTGTCCAGTCGCTACGCGGTCGTTTCGCCGCGTTAGCTCCATTTGTCCCGGCGCAATTCAGCCTGAACCGCCACGCGCTGTCAACAAACGGTGACTTGTTAGGGTGACTTGCCTTTAGTCCAAGGCGGATGGCGGAATTTGCAGCAGCACGATTCACGGTGCCGAAACATCTTCGCGGCATGGTTGCGAGCGATGCAAAACCGCAAGGTGTGGCCGTTATGAAGCCGGACAACTCGGCGCTCGAAGTCCGAGGGTTAACGAAGCGTTTTGACCGTTTGGCGGTCGATAGCCTCGATCTCACCATTCACGCCGGCGAATTCTACGCGCTGGTCGGCCCCAACGGTGCCGGCAAGACCACCACTTTACGCATGGTTGCAGGCCTGCTCAGGCCCGATGCCGGCGCGGTCTCGATCTTCGGCATCGATGCGCTCGCAAATCCCGTCGCCGCCAAGCAGGTGATGGCGTGGGTCTCCGATGAGCCGATGATCTACGACAAGCTCACGCCGCTCGAATATCTCGAATTCGTCGCCGGCCTCTGGGGCATCGCGCCATCCATCTCGGAGCCGGTCGCGCAGGAGCTGCTCAGCTCGCTCGGGCTCGCGCCGCACCGGCACGAACGCTGCGAGGGCTTCTCCAAGGGCATGCGCCAGAAGGTCGCTCTCGCCGGCGCGCTGGTGCACGATCCCCGCCTGATCATTCTCGACGAGCCGCTGACCGGACTCGATGCGGTCTCTGCCCGTCACGTGAAGGGCCTGCTGAGCGAACGCGTTCAGGCGGGCTGCACCATCATCATGACGACGCATATTCTCGAGGTTGCCGAGCGCATGGCCGACCGCATCGGCGTGATCGCCTCGGGCCGCCTGGTCGCGGAAGGGACGCTCACCGAATTGCGCCAGCAGAACGGCCATGCCGACACCAGCCTGGAAGATCTCTTCATCGCACTGGTGACGCTCCAGGAAGCCGCATGAGCTCGGCGACCGCGCTCTCCTGGTTTGCGCGCCACGAGTTGCGCCTCGCCTGGCGCGAATGGTTCGCGATGATGACCGGCGGCCGGCGCAAGCGGGCGCGTGCTGCCGTGATCGGCCTGCTGTCCTTCGCGGCCCTGCTGCATCTGCCGGCCTGGGCCGTGATCGGCCGCTTCGCCGATCTGCAGTTGCCGCTCGACAAATCCTCGCTGATCGTGATCTCGGCGACGATCTTCCTGGCCTGGACGCTGATGCTGTCGCAGGCGATCGAATCGGTGACGCGGGTGTTTTACGCCCGCGCCGATCTCGACCTCATCATGTCCTCGCCGGCGACGCTGGCCAATCTGTTCTCGGTGCGCATCGCCGCGATCGCACTCACCGTCACGGTGCTGGCGCTGCTGTTCTCGACACCTTTCATCGACGTGCTCGTGTTCGGCGGCGGCGCGCGCTGGCTTGCGGCGTTCGGCGTCGTCGTCGCCATGGGCCTGTCGGCCGCGGCGGTCGCGATTGCAGTCACCATCCTAATGTTCCGCCTGATCGGCCCGGCGCGGACGCGCTTCGTGGCCCAGATCCTCGCCGCGATCATCGGCGCCGGCTTCGTGATTGCGCTACAGGTCGCCGCGATCATGTCCTATGGCACGCTGTCGCGCATCACCATCCTGACATCAGGCACCTTTGCCGAACACGCTCCTGATGTCGACAGCATCTGGTGGTGGCCGGCGCGGGCGGCCTTGGGCGACACCGAGGCGCTGCTGCTGCTCCTCGCGCTCGGCCTTGTGCTGCTCGGAAGCGTCATGGCGATGTTCTCGGGCCGCTTCGCCAACACCGCGATTGATGCGGCCGCCTACGGCAGATCCGGCAGCAAGCGCGCAAAGGAACGCCCATTCCGAAGCGGATCGCGGCAAACGGCGCTGCGGCGGAAGGAATTCATGCTGTTGTGGCGCGATCCCTGGCTGGTCTCGCAAACCCTGATGCAGCTACTTTATCTGGTGCCGCCGGCGTTGCTGCTGTGGCGCAGCTTCGCCGACAGCTCCGCGGCGCTGACATTGATCACGCCTGTTATCGTCATGGCGGCAGGACAACTCGCCGGCGGCCTCGCTTGGCTGACGATCTCGGGCGAGGACGCGCCTGACCTGGTCGCAACCGCGCCGCTGACACCGTCCAGCGTCATCCGCGCCAAGATCGAGGTGGTGCTGATCGCGATCGCCGTGATCTTCTGCCCGCTGATTGCCGCCCTGGCATTCGCGTCGCCATTCCAGGCCGCCGTCAGCGCCTGTGCCGTCATCATCAGCGCGGCCTCCGCGACCGCGATCCAGCTCTGGTTCCGGGTGCAGGCCCGGCGCAGCCAATTCCGTCGCCGCCAGACCTCGTCGCGGCTCGCGACCTTCGCCGAGGCCTTCTCCTCGATCGGCTGGGCTGCCACCGCCGCCCTGCTGCTCGCGTTGCCGCTGGCCGGCCTCATCAGCGGCCTGATCGCCGCCGGTCTCGTCGCCATCACCTGGAAGTTCAGTCCAAAGCGCGATTAAAGGGCTGCGACACTGACGCGCTGTTGATCACATCCTATTGGCCGCGCGCTGCATTGCACGCTAGACTTTCCACTGGGCGTCATTGGGGACGGTTTCATGTGGCGATTGGTTTCGGCGGTCCTGGCGCTGTTCGGCGCGCACCTCTCACCTGCTCTCGCCCAGCAGCCCCAGCGCAGCGAATGCCTGGCGATGGCCAACGCGGCGCCTCGCGTCACGTCGGTGGCGTTCCGTCAGGCGGCAGCCGCGGCCGAGGTCCAAATCACCTATGCCGGCCATTCCACCTATTACATCGACACGCCCGGCGGCCTGCGCATCGCCACCGACTATAGCGGCGCCTATCAGGTCGGCCGGCTGCCCGATGTCGCCACGATGAACCGCGCGCACAGCACCCACTACACGCTGTTTCCCGACAAGCGCATTCCCCATGTGCTGCATGGCTGGAGCGAGGACGGCAAGCCGGCCATCGTCTCGGAGCGCATCGGCGACACCTTCGTCCGTAACGTCACCACCGATATCCGCCGCTATTTCGGCGACGATGCCGGCGCCGACATGATCCGCGACGGCAATTCGATCTTCATCTTCGAAGTTGCGGGCCTCTGCATCGGTCATCTCGGCCATCTCCACCACAAGCTCGACGACAGCCACTTCGCCCAGATCGGGCGGCTCGACATCGTGATGGTGCCGATCGACGGCACCTACACCATGTCGCTAGGCGGCGTCGCCGAGATCACCAAGCGGCTGCGTGCTTCCGTGGTGCTGCCGATGCACCGCTTCGCGACCCCGCTCGACGATTTCCTGCGCGGCATCGGCCAGCAGTTCGAGATCGACCGCCGCAGCAAGCGTTCCTTCCGGATGTCGCGCGATGCGCTGCCGACGACGCCGACGGTGATCGTCCTCGACGGCGTCTGACGCGCAATTTTCTCCAAGTCGCTTGCGGCCTGCGTGTGCTCATCTCCTTGCAACAGGAGATCGACATGACCGACCTTGCGAGATTGTTGCACGCGGATGGACCGAATCCCGAGCACGCGGCGGCGCTTCAGCTTTATGGCCGCTTCGTCGGCGACTGGGATGCCGAGGTCACCGCCCATGGGCCCGGTGCAACGACACACACCGCGCCCGGCGAAATCCATTTCGGCTGGGTGCTGGAGGGCCGAGCCGTGCAGGACGTCTGGATCATTCCTCGCGCCGCAGGCAGCCCGACCTTCCCGATCGCCGGCAATTGGTACGGCACGACGCTCCGGGTCTACGATCCCACCATTTCCGCGTGGCGGATTTCCTGGTTCGATCCCGGCCGCAGTGTGTTCCGCCAGCAGATCGGTCGCCCGCGCGGCGAGGACATCGTGCAGGAGGGCACGACCGAGGCTGGCGACCTGACGCGCTGGAGCTTTACGGAAATCACCGAGGATTCCTTCCACTGGCTCGGCGAGGTCAAGCCTGCCGCCGCAACCGATTGGCGGCTGGTGGTCGATGTCAGGGCGAAGCGGCGCAAGGACTGACGACAGCGCCGATACGCTTGCGATGACGGGCGCGGTTGCGCAACGCGCGCTGCTGCGTGGAGACATCAGGTGCTAGGCTCCCGCCACAAAAAACATAGAGGGAGCGAACACCGATGGCTGCAAGCGGTCTGCCTGCCAACACCAGCGGGCTATTCGTCGAACCGCGCGAGGACTGGCTCGCGCAACATCAGGAGGAGATCATCGATCCGGCACGGCGGATCGTCGATCCCCATCACCATCTCTGGAACCGCGGGCACCGCTACCTGATCGAGGAGATGGCGGCCGACATCGCCTCCGGCCACAACATTATTGCCACCGTCTATGTCGACTGCCGCTCGATGTACCGCGCGCACGGCCCCGAGGCATTCCGGCCCGTCGGCGAGGTCGAGTTCGCCAACGGCGTTGCCGCGATGAGCGCAAGCGGCGGCTACGGCACGGCCGCGATCTGTGCCGGAATCGTCAGCCACGCCAATCTGCTGCTGGGCGACGCCGCCAAGCCGGTGCTGGAGGCGGAGATCGCGGCCGGCAACGGCCGCTTCCGCGGCATCAGGCATTCCTCGGCCTGGGACGAAGACCCTGCCGTCGCCGGCATGTATGCGAACCGGCCAAGGGGACTGTTGCGGGACCCGACCTTCCGCAAGGGCTTTGCCTGCCTTGCGCCGCTGAATCTCAGCTTCGATGCCTGGCTTTTCCATCCGCAGATCGGCGAGCTGACCGAGCTCGCGCGCGCCTTCCCCGACACCAAAATCGTGCTCGACCATTGCGGCGGCCCGGCCGGAATCGGCCGCTTTGCAGGGCGGCGCGAGGAGGTGTTTCCGCAGTGGCGCGCGTCGATCCAGGAGATCGCGAGGTGCGAGAACGTCGTCGTCAAGCTCGGCGGGCTCGCGATGTGCCTGCTCGGCTACGACTTTCATTTGCGCAAGACGCCGCCGTCATCGGAGCAGCTTGCCGCCGCCTGGCGGCCCTATATCGAGACCTGCATCGAGGCCTTCGGCCCGGAACGCGCGATGTTCGAAAGCAATTTTCCGCCGGACAAGGGCCAGTGCAGCTACCAGGTGATCTTCAACGCCTTCAAGCGTATCGCCGCGCCCTTGAGCGAAGCCGAGAAGACCGCGCTGTTCTCGCAGACCGCGACCGATGTCTACCAGCTCGACTTGCCGTCGTGACAGGACTTGATGTCGTAACAAGACTTGCCGTCATGACGAGAAGAGGGGCCGGGATGTTGATCCCGACCCCTCTTCGTCGTAGCCCGCTGGGAAGCGTCCTTGAAACCTGAAAACGACTAGCCTGCGCCAAGCAGCGAGGCCGGGCGGCGCTCGCCGGCGGAGACGAACATCCGCTTGAGCCTGTTGACGACGCGGATCATGAAGCCGATCACGACGGGATTGGTCTTGCGGCAGAAAGCGATCTTCTTGACGTGGCCTTCGACATGCCATTTGGCATGCGCGCCGTCGCGGAAGAAAATGACGTCGCCGGGTCCGTAGCGCTTCGGCGGCATGCCGTCGCTCTCGAGCACGATCGATCCTTCCATGATCATGATCGTCTCGTCGATGTCGTAATACCAGTTGAAGCGACCCTCGGTGCACTGCCAGATGATGGTCGAGGCGGTGCCGTCATCGCTGGTGGACAGGATGTGCGAGCGCGATACCGGGTTGCCCTCGATGATCCAGGACGGCTCGATCGGCCGCAGCTCCAAGTCCACATTGCAGCTACCGATTTCAATCAATGCGCGCGACATCTACTTCCCCAGGAAATATAATATGACTGACCGGGTCTCGGCCCGGATTGTTCAAAAGATGTTGGGAACGCTAGTAGCCGGTTTTTAATTCTTTCTTACGCAGGCCCCGACAATCAGCCGCAAGTTGCAGATGCGAAGCGGTTAACGTCGCAATTCCCCTGCAAATTCGCGCACATGAACCCATCTTTTCCGGGGTGCGACAAAGTGCGCGGACGTGACCATCGAAGGAGCCATGCCGATGCCCCTTACCCCAGAGGTTCTGGCAGCCAATGACGAGGTCGTCGCCTGGCTCGGCAGCCTCGACGTAACTTTCGCGCCGGACGAGGAGCCCTGGTTCACCATCGACGGCGTCGAGAGCCCCCGGCAGATCGGCAGTGACGGCGCCGGCGGCGCGTTCGTGCTGCTGCCGTCGCAGAATGTGCTCTACGTCTCATCGGAAGGCCGCGCAGGCATTATCGCCGATACGTTCGAGGCGTTCGTTCAGCTCGTCGCAGCCCGTCCCTATTGGCTGGATATTCTCAAATTCTCCGCCGGAGGCGATCTTGAGGAAATGCGGCGCGCAGCGAATGCGCTGGAGGCGACACTCGACGACGAGGACGAGGTCAACGAGGCCCGCGAGGAAATCCGCAGGGGTCTCGACCTGCCGGAGGCGGACGATCCCGTCCGTGCGCTTTATGAGGCGGTCGCCGCGTCCGACGCCATCGTGCGGGCGACCGACGGCTGCCCGTTCACGACGCTGTTCAACCGCTTCAGCGTCGACAACAATCCGATGCTGCGCAACGCAGCGGCGTGAGAGAGAATTCTACTTTGCCCACTCGCCCTTGCGGAACACCGGCACCTTGCTGCCGTCGGCCAGAATGCCGTCGATGTCGGTCTCGGACGAGCCGATCATCCAGTCGATATGGATCAGGCTCTGGTTGCCGCCTTGGGCCGCGATCTGTTGCGGCGTCAGCTGGGCGCCGTTGACGAAGCACTTCGAATAGCACTGACCGAGCGCAATGTGCGAGGCCGCGTTCTCGTCGAACAGCGTGTTGTAGAACAACAGCCCGCTCTGCGAGATCGGCGAGGAATGCGGTACCAGCGCCACTTCGCCGAGCCGCCGCGCGCCCTCGTCGGTGTCGAGCACCTTGTTCAGCACCTCCGCGCCGCGCGAGGCCTTGGCATCGACGATCCTGCCGTCCTCGAAGCGCACCGCGATGTTGTCGATCAGCGTGCCCTGGTAGGACAGCGGCTTCGAACTTACGACATGTCCGTAGACGCGCCGGCAATGCGGCGTGGTGAAGACCTCTTCGGTCGGGATGTTGGCGTTGCAGCTGATACCGTTCTTGGACAGCGAGGCGCCGCCTTCCCATTCATGGCCGTCGGCGAGCCCGATGGTGAGGTCGGTCCCCGGTCCCGAGTACTGCAGCGCGCGGAAACGCTGGCCGTTGAGCCAGTTGGTGCGCTCGCGCAGCACCGCATTGTGACTCGCCCAATTGGCCGTGGCGTCCTCGCGATCGACGCGGGACGCGGCGAAGATCGCGTCCGCGAGCTTGCCGATCGCGACCTCTTCCTGATCGTTGGGAAACACCAGCTTGGCCCACGCTGCGCTCGGATAGGCGATGATGTTCCAGTTGGTATCGAAATTGACAATCTTCTCCAACGCCGGCTGATAGGCGATGGAATTTGCCTTGCTGGCGCGCGCGACCTTGGAAGCATCTTCACCCGACAACAGCATCGGATTGTCGCCGACGATCGCAAGCCGCGCGGTATTGTTCGAGAACGCTTTCGCCATGCCCTCGTAGAGCCAGTTGGCGGCCCGATCAAAGCTGTCGTCGTGGCCGTGGCGATAGCGCGCCAGCGTCATCTCCTCATCCGACAGGATCGGCGTCACGATGCCGGCGCCGGCCTTGTAGGCGTGAACGGCGATCCGCCGCACCAGCGGCAGCGCGATGGCGGGCGCCGTCAAGAGCAGATCCTGTCCCGGCCGCAAGCCCAGGCCCACCTTCACCGCGACCTCAGCCAGCCGGTCGAGTTTCACGGGATCAATGGGAGTGGCGGAATTGCGGTGGTCAGTCATGCGGGATCCTCTGCCGAAATCTTCCGTTCAATCTAAGTCTAGCATCGCAAGACACAAGTGCGCGAGCACCTTGCGAAATATGAAAGATACGCAATTTCGCGCATTTTGGTTTTCAACGCGTTGCCGATTTCAGCACCCGATCGACCATGGCGGGCGCAAGGCCGAGGTAATTTTTCGGTGAAGTCAGCGCATCGATCGTGGCGCGGTCGATGCGGGTCGAAACGCGGGAGTCGGACGAGAGCGCGTCCGCCAGCGTCAGACCTTTCTCGTTGGCGAGCCGGCAGGCATCATAGACCACGTCATGCGCCTCCTGCCGCCCGATCTGGGGCGCCAGCCCCATCATGACCGCCTCGGCCACGATCAGGCCGCGGCTGATGCCGAGATTGTCGTTCATCTTCGCCTCGTCCACGATGAGGCCGGCGAGCGCGAACTTCGCCTGGTGCAGCGCGCCGGCGGAGAGCACGAAGCTTTCGGGGATTGCCATCCATTCGGCGTGCCAGGGTCCGGTGGCGCGCTCGAAATCCTGCACCATGGCATCCAGCATCAGGCCGGCGTGCTGGCGCACCGCCTTGCTTGCTGCGAGCATCAACTCCGAGGAGATCGGGTTGCGCTTCTGCGGCATGGTCGAGGACGCGCCGCGGCCCTTGACGAAGGGCTCATAGACCTCGGCGAACTCGGTGGAGGCCATGATCATGATGTCGAGCGCGATCTTGCCGAGCGAGCCGGTGACGAGCGCGAGAAAATTGACCGCCTCGGCGAAGCCGTCGCGGGCGACGTGCCAGGTCGAGGCGGGAACGCCGAGCTTCAGCTCGGCGCAAAGCGCCTCTTGCACCTCGAACCCCTTGTTGCCGAGCGAGGCGAGCGTACCGGCGGCGCCGGCGAACTGGCCGACCAGAACGCGCGGCTTCAATTGCGCCAGACGCTCGGCGTGGCGGTCGAACATCGCGAGCCAGATCGCGGTCTTGTAACCGAAGGTCACCGGCAGCGCCTGCTGGAGATGAGTGCGGCCGGCCATCGGCGTGTCGCGATAGCGCTTCGAGAGGTCCGCGAGGACTTTTCGCAGCTCGCTGATGTCGCGCTCGACGAGTTCGAGCCCCGCGCGCAATTGCAGGACCACCGCGGTATCCATGATGTCCTGCGTGGTCGCGCCCCAATGCACGTAGCGGCCGGCCTCGCCGCATTGCTTCACCATCTGATGCACCAAAGGAAGGATCGGATAGCCGACGATGTCGGTCTCCTGCCGCAACAGGTCGAAATCGAGCGCGGCGACGTCCGTCCGCGCCGCGATCTGCTCGGCGGCGTCCTGCGGGATCACACCGCACCTTGCTTCCGCCTTCGCCAGCGCGACCTCGACCTCGGCATAGCGCCCGACCAGCGCGACGTCGGAAAACACCGCGCGCATCTCGGGCGTGCCGAATGCGTCGCGGAACAGCATGGAGTCGATCACGGTGGTCGAGGCGGGAAAAGCGGGCATGGGCGTTTCTTTGTGGTTGGCGTTTTTATGTGGGCGCAGCTTACGCAAGCGACGGTGTTCGGCAATGGACAAAGCCCGTTACTCCCGTCATTCCGGGGCGCGCCGTTTGGCGCGAGCCCGGAATGACGAGGCAAATAATCCGCCTCACATCGTCGCATTCTCGCCGAGGTTGTATTCCTCCCCGAAAACGGCATGGCTGCCATCACGCGATCGTGGTGAACCCGGTCGACCGCTCGGTGGACTCACAGACTACAAGTCAAAGACCATTTTGATTTCATCATTGCCTGATGTCGTTGTGAGGACTGAGTTTTCGACGTGCAGTTCATGTTCCGGGATCACCTTCTCGATACCGATCGGCGCGAGCTGAGCCGCGAGCAGGTTCCCGTGGCCGTAGAGCCGCAGGTTTTCGACCTGGTCGTCCACCTCATGGAAAACCGCGACCGGGTGGTCAGCAAGGACGAGCTGATCGACAAGATCTGGCACGGACGCAGCGTCTCGGAATCCACCCTCACCAGCCGGATCAACGCGGCGCGCAAGGCGATCGGCGACAATGGCGCGAACCAGGCGCTGATCCGCACCATCGCACGCAAGGGCTTTCGCTTCGTCGGCGATGTCCAGACGCAGCTCGGCGCGGTGCCACCGGAGCTCGGCCGCCTCGCCCAGGCGCCGCAGGCGCTCGCGCTGCCGGACCGGCCTGCGATCGCGGTGCTGCCCTTCACCAATATGAGCGGCGACCGCGAGCAGGACTATTTCTCCGACGGCATCAGCGAGGACATCATTACCGCGCTGTCGAAGCTGCGCTGGTTCTTCGTCGTCGCGCGCAACTCCTCCTTCATCTACAAGGGGCGCGCGGTGCACATCCACGAGGTCGCGCGCGAGCTCGGCGTTCGCTATGTGCTCGAAGGCAGCGTGCGACGGAGCGGCGATCGCGTGCGCATCTCGGCCCAACTCAACGACGTCTCGACCGGCAGCCATCTCTGGGCCGAGCGCTACGACCGCGAGCTCGCCGACATCTTTGCCGTGCAGGACGAAATCACCGAAGCGATCATCGCCGCGATCGAGCCGCAGCTCTACGCCGCCGAAAGCTTTCGCGCCCAGCAGAAGCCTCCCGGCAGCCTGGATGCCTGGGACCTGGTGATGCGCGCGCTGTCGCATTACTGGCGTATCACGCGCGAGGACAATGCCGCCGCGCAGGCATTGCTCGAACAGGCGACCGCGATCGATCCGGCCTATGGCAAGGCGCTGGGCCTGCTCGCGACCAGCCATATCTTCGGCGCGCATATGGGCTGGGCCGACATGGCCGCGACCGTACCGGTCGCCGAACGGGCAGCGCTTGCGGCGGTGGAGGCCGATCGCGAGGACGCCTGGGCCCATCACGGCCTCGCCTATACCTATCTATTCCGCCGCCGCTTCGACGACGCGCTGGCGGAGTTCGAACTGACGCTGACGCTCAATCCGAATTTTGCGATGGCGCACGCCTTCTATGGCGTGACGCTGTGCTACGCGGGACGATGGCAGGACGGCGATGTGGCCGCGCGCCGCGCGCTGCGGCTCAGCCCGCGCGATCCGCTCGCGGCGATCTATTGCGGTGTTGCGGCCTATGCGCAGTTCATCGGCCGCAATTACGAGGCGAGCGTGCAGATGGCGCGTGAATCGATGCGGCAGCGCGCCGATTTCGTGGGCGCCCACCGCGTGCTGACCGCCGCCGCCGGCATGTTGGGAGATCCTGAACTGGCGGCGTCCGCACTGCAAGGCCTGCAACGTACCCAGCCCGGCCTCTCGCTCGCCTGGCTCACGCGCGAACTGCCGATGCTGCGCGCCGAGGATCGCGCGCATTATCTCGAAGGGTTTCGGCGCGCGGGCATGAGGTGAAGACTGTCTCCCTCTCCCCGCTGGCGGGGAGAGGGAAGAACGTAGTGTATGCTACTCCTGCATCATCTCGCCGCTGCCGCCGAACTCGGCCGGAAAATCCTTCAACTTCGGCAGGCCGTCGCGCATCGGCAGCACCGTCTCGGAATAGTTGACGTGGACGCCGGGCGTGAAGGCGAGCGTGGGGATGGTGGCGGAGAAGACGTCGATCAGGTCGAGCGGCGGATGGTTGGTCATGAGATGACCGCCGCACTTCTTGCAGTATTTGCGCTGGCTGAGCGGCGTCTTGGCGAAGGTCTCGACGTGCTGGGCACCCTCGGTGATGCGCACGGCTTCGGGCTTCCACAGGCTGAAGGCGTTCACCGGTCCGCCCGACCACGAACGGCAGGAACGGCAATGGCAATAGCCCATCGCCGCCGGCTCGCCCGTGACCTCGATCGTGACCGCGCCACAGAAGCAGTTTCCGACATGTTTCATTTGGTCGTCTCCGTTGATGAGGGTTGGAATTCCTCTCCCCGCTCCTGTTCGCCGAAATCGCGGCGACGAGGGATGCGGGGAGAGGCTTCGGGGTGGGGGGGAATCACCCCGATAAACGATGGAGGAGGAATCCGGCAAGATCAGTTACGCGCCTCAACGCCGCCGCGCGTCCTCCTTTCGGCGGACGCGACGGAAAGACGCGCGAACTATACTGACCTGCGCCAGGGAATAAGCATCGACACCCGTTGTTTGTACTGCCGGTACTCGTCGCCGAAAAGTTCGACGAGGTCGTGCTCCTCCAGCGCGATGCCGACGAAGATGTAGATCGTGGTCACGGTCGCGAACAGCAGATGGCCCGCGGTCATGACCGGCGCGGCCCAGAACGCGATGATGAAGCCGAGATAGATCGGGTGACGCACGAAATTGTAGAGCATCGGCGTCTTGAAGCGTGTCGGCGCCGCCTCCTTGCCGATGAGATGGTTGGTCACCTGATGCAGGCCGAACAACTCGAAGTGGTTGATCATGTAGGACGAGGTGAACACCAGCACCCAGCCCGCGAAGGAGAGCGTGACCAGCGTCACGGCGAGATCGGGGTTTCCGACATCCCATATCACCGTGGGGATCGGGCGCCACTGCCAGAACAGGAGCAGCAATGACAGGCTCGCGAACAGCACATAGGTGCTCCGCTCGACCGGCTTGGGCACGAACTGCGTCCACCACGCCTTGAAGCGCTGGCGCGCCATCACGCTGTGCTGAACGGCGAACAGCGTCATCAGCAGCAGATTGACGATGACGGCTTCAGCCGCCGGCGTGTCGGTTCCGGTGTCGATGGTCTTCGGCACCACCAGCCCCATGACGAAGCCGATGGCGTAGAGAATGGTGACGAAAAACACGAGATATGCCGCAATTCCGTACAGAAAGGCGATGAACTTGAAAATACGAGAGCCCGCAACCTCCGGGCCGATGGAATGAACATGGTGATCAAGTTGGGTCATAAGACGCTCCGTTGTGCCGAGGCATCGGCACTGTTTGGTCTTCGCACCATGCCGGATCGGACGGCCCCAGGCTTTCGCGGACGGTTGATTTTCGCCTGAGACGACTTTGATTTTTGCTTGAGACGACGGAAACGTGCGATTTCTCTTTGAAAACAACGTGCTCGACGGCGACCTGCGGGAGCTCACCTGCGGCGGCGCAGCCGTGCCGTTGCAGCCGCAAGTGTTCGATCTCCTGCTCTATCTGGTCGCGCAGCGCGCCCGAGTGGTCAGCAAGGATGACCTGATCAGCCAGATCTGGAGCGATCGCATCGTCTCGGATTCAGCGCTGAACAGCCGGATCAACGCGGCGCGCAAGGCGCTCGGCGACGACGGCGCGACTCAGCGGCTGATCAAGACCATCCCGCGCAAGGGCTTTCGTTTCGTCGGCGACGTCCGGGAGGAAGCGGCCCTCACGCTCGCGCCAGCCGAACCCGCCCCTCCCCCGGCGCGCATCGCGACGGACCGCCCGGGAATCGCAGTGCTCGCCTTCGAAAACATGAGCGGCGATCCCGCGCAGGAATATTTCGGCGACGGGATCAGCGAAGACATCCTCACCGCGCTGTCCAAGCAGCGCTGGTTCATGGTGATCGCCCGCAACTCGTCCTTCACCTACAAGGGACGCGCGGTCCACATCAGGCAGATCGCCGAGGAGCTCGGGGTCCGCTACGTCGTCGAGGGCAGCGTGCGCAAGGCCGACAACCGCGTGCGCATCACCGCGCAGCTCAACGACGCTACCACCGGCGGCCATCTCTGGGCCGAACGCTACGACCGCGAACTCGTCGACGTCTTCGCCGTGCAGGACGAGATCACCAACGCGATCGCCGCGGCAATTGAGCCGCAGATCCATGCGGCGGAGAATTTCCGCAGCCATCGCAAGCCACCCGCGAGCCTCGACGCGTGGGACCTGCTGATGCGCGCGCTGTCGCACTACTGGCGCGTGACGCGGCAGGATCATGGAGCGGCGCAAGCGCTGCTCGAGCGCGCCATCGCGATCGATCCGGACTACGGCCAGGCGCTGGCGGTGCTGGCGGCGAATCACATGTTCGGCGTGCATCTCGGCTGGGCCGAGCTTGCCGCGATCGCGCCGGTGGCGGCGGCCGCCGCGCTCGCCGCGGTGCGGTGCGACCACGAAGATGCCTGGGCGCATGCCGCGCTCGGCAGCGTCTGCTTTTCGACGCGCAGGCTTGCGGACGCGCTCTCCGAGTTCGAGCAGGCGCTCGCGCTCAACCCGAACTTCTCGCTGGCGCAGGGCTATTACGCGCTGGCGCTGTCCTATGCCGGACGATCCGCAGAATCGTTCGAGGCGGCACAACGGGCGATCCGGCTCTCGCCGCGCGATCCGTCGCTGGCGATCTATCACGGCATCGCCGGCTATGCGCGCTTCACCGAGCAGCGCTACCTCGAAGCGATCGCGCTGGCGCGCGAGGCGATCCGCCACCGCGGCGACCTCACCGGCGCCTATCGCGTGCTTGCGGTGTCCGCCGGCATGACCGGCGACAGCCTGCTCGCGGAGACGGCGCTGGGCGAACTCCGTCGCACCCAGCCCAACATCTCGCTGCACTGGATCGCGACGCAGCTGCCGTGGGCCAATGAAGCCGATCGCGAGCACTATCTGGAGGGGTTCCGGCGCGCGGGGTTGCGGTAGACGACCGTCATGCCCCGGCTACATCAGGCGCTTCCGCCGCAAATGGACGATGACGTCGAGCCGCGTGATCTCGTGTCCGGGAAGCGCGGCCGGCACCTTGGTGAAGGCGAGCCCGCCGGCGACGTCGACCAGGATATCCTCACCCTCCAGATAGAAGTGCGGATGCACCGATGTATCGGTGTCGAAGAACGACTTGATCCCGTCGGCGGCGATCCGGCGCAGCAGACCAGCATCGGTGAACTGGTTCAGCGTGTTGTAGACGGTCGCGAGCGACAGTCGCAGATTGGCGGCCATCGCCTCGTCATAGAGGCCTTCCGCGGTGACGTGACGGTGATCGCCGAGCAGCAGCATCCGGGCGAGCGCCAGACGGTGACGCGTGGGCCGGAGGCCGGCATCGCGAAGCAGTTGCGCACAGCGCGTCGCGGCCTCGTCCGCGGGAGGGATGGCGAGGTCGTCTGAATCTGAATCCGTTTCGGGGAGGCTGGAAAGGACATCCATCGCCGACGCACTCGCACTTGACCGGGAACGCGAAGCTTGACGCGTTTTAGCATCAGATCGCAGCAGCGGCGGCCAGGCTTTGATCCGGATCAAACTCGTAGCGGATCCGCCTCTGACCTATCGCAAGGCGGCCCGGCTCTTTCCCGGCCAGAATGACGTGATATTGATGAGGCTGACATGTCCAAGCCGGTTCCCGACAAGGCAGAGATCGCGCTCGAATATCCCGACAAGTTCTATGTCGGCACGTTCGAGCATTCATCGCGGTTCGAGGCGCGTCTCGACGGCAGCGGCGTTGCGCTGGTGCTGCAGCACCCGGGCGCGACAGACGAACGCAAATCGGTGCATCTGCACCTCAATTTCGGCCTGCTCGCCGGCATCCTGCGCGAGCTCGCGGGCAGCGTCGCCGCCCTCCCCAAGGACGACATCGCGCACCGTGAGCAACTCGTCGAGGCGCTTGCCGAATTGCAGCGGGCGCTGCGGACGTCCTGAAGCCGCGCCCTACTTCGCTTTTGCCTGGATCGGCTTCGGGGCCAGTGCAAGGCATTGTCCGGCGCGATGTCAGAAGCCTCGGGCCGTCAGTGCCTCCGCTTGTAAACCAACTAGACGGTTTGTAAAATACGAAAACGGCCCGTGGCGCATTTGGCCGCAGGCGCGGATTTGGGCAGTCGCAGTTGGGAATTCGTTAACGATGAATCAGCTGCGCTTGCGCGGGGGCGCGGCCTTCGCTGCGCCCGATTTCGCGGCGCGCGGGTCGGCCGGCTGTTCGAGGCCGGTCCACTGCTTGTCGTCGAGCAGACGCGAAAACAGCCGATCATGCTCCGCCTTGCTGAGCGGAGACATGCCGAACAGGCCGCTCAGCAGCAGGCCCCTCGCCGCCGCCCAGCGCAACAGCGCCAGATCGGGATCGGCCGCCTCGGCCTTGATCGCCGCAACACGCTTCATCTCGCGCTCGCGCGGCAGCGACATCAGCTCCGGATTTTCGACCATGGCCGCAACCAGCGCCAGCGCCGCCGAATTCGGCGCACTGGCGGCTTCCCGCACGGTCGCAAGCTGGGTGGCAAGTTCGGGGTTCACAGACGTCGCGCCCACTTTGGCGTGATAATCGTTCGAAAACTCCTCGAAATGCGCCATCTGCCGATCGAGCAACGCCTTGAGCACCGCCTCCTTGGTGCGGAACTGATGCATCACGCCGCCCTTGCTCAGGCCGCTCTCGCGCGCGATCGCATCGAGCGTCAACCGGCCGGGCCCGTCACGCGCGATGATCGCGATCGCCGCCTCGAGCGCGGCGTTGCGGGACCGTTCGGAGCGTGTGGCATTGTCCATGGCCGACTTGTCTCCGCGGCAAGATCATGAATCAAGGGAAAACAGGACGCGCTGTACATTTTTTGTGCGAACGCTGTCGAGACTTTCATCTTGCGGCGTCGAATGAGACTGTGTGAGCCTCGATATCGGACGGGGACTGGGCCTGCCGTAGCTTTGCGCGCCATGACGTGCGAAGCGTTTGCGGCGGTCTCGCTTGAGAAAGATACGACATGTCAAAACGAGTGTTGCTTGGTGTCCTTCTGGCTTGCGGCCTCACGGCCTCGGCACTGGCGCAAGAGCCGAAAACAGGGGGTGTGATCAACGCGGTGATCCAGCCCGAGCCGCCCGGCCTGATGCTTGCGATGATCCAGAACGGTCCGACCCAGATGGTGTCAGGCAACATCTTCGAGGGCCTGCTTCGCTACAGCCCCAAGCTCGAGCCGCAGCCGGAGCTCGCCGAGAGCTGGAGCGTCAGCGAGGACGCCAAGACCTATACTTTCAAGCTCAGGAAGGGCGTCACCTGGCATGACGGCAAGCCCTTCACCGCCGCGGACGTGCTGTTCTCGATCGAGATGCTGAAGCAGACCCACGCCCGCGCCCGCACCAACCTCGCGCAGGTCGACAAGGTCGAGGCGCCGGACGACTACACGGTGGTGTTCACGCTGAAGCAGCCGTTCGGCCCGTTCCTCGGCATCTTCGAAGTGGGCTCGATGCCGATGGTGCCGAAGCATCTCTATGAAGGCACCGACTTCAAGACCAACCCTTACAACAACGCGCCGGTCGGCACCGGCCCCTTCATGTTCAAGGAATGGCAGAAGGGCTCGTTCATCCGCTTGGTCAAGAACCCGAACTATTACGAGAAGGGCAAGCCCTATATCGACGAGATCTACTGGCAGATCATCCCCGACGCTGCCGCGCGCTCGGTGGCCTACGAAACCGGCAAAGTCGACGTGCTGCCCGGCGGCTCGGTCGAGAACTTCGACGTGCCGCGGCTGTCCAAGCTGAAGGACACCTGCGTCACCGGTGCCGGCTGGGAGTTCTTCTCGCCGCTGGCCTGGCTGTGGTTGAACAACCGCCAGGGTCCGCTCGCGGACAAGCGGGTGCGGCAGGCGATCATGTATGCGATCGACCGTGACTTCGCCAAGGACGTGATCTGGAACGGGCTCGGCAAGGTTGCGACCGGCCCTTCATCCTCGGCCATCAAATACTACACCGCCGACGTGCCGAAATATCCGTATGATCCGGCCAAGGCCAAGGCCCTGCTGAAGGAAGCCGGCTACAAGGGCGAGAAGATCCGCCTGTTGCCGCTCGCCTATGGCGAGACCTGGCAGCGCTGGGGTGAAGCGGTGAAGCAGAACCTCATGGACGTCGGCATGAACATCGAGACCATCGCCACCGACGTTGCCGGCGGCAACCAGAAGATCGGCGACTGGGACTACGACATCGCCTTCACCTATCTCTACCAGTACGGCGACCCCGCGCTCGGCGTCGGCCGTAACTACATCTCCAGCAACATCGCCAAGGGCCAGGTGTTCAACAACGTCGAGGGTTACTCCAACCCCGAGATCGACAAGCTGTTTGCCGATGGCGCCGTCGCGACGCCGGACTCCAAGCGCAAGGAGATCTACGAGAAGGCGCAGAAGATCCTGGTCGAGGACGTGCCGGTGGCCTGGATGCTCGAGCTGCAATTCCCGACCATCACCCGCTGCAAGGTCAAGAACCTGATCACCACCGGGATCGGGGTCAATGACGGCTTCAAGGACGCATGGCTCGACAAGTGAGCCCTGCTCTTTCACCTCTCCCCGCCCGCGGGGAGAGGTGCTCTAAGAGCACCCTCGCCTCCGCGGCTGCAGGTCACCCCACCGGTATGACTCTCTAATATGCTCTCCTTCGTCGCTCAGCGTGTCGTAAAGGGCGTGATCGTCCTGCTCGCGATCGTCGTCCTCAATTTCTTCCTGATCCGCCTTGCGCCAGGCGACCCCGCAGTCGTGATGGCTGGCGAGGCCGGCGCCAGTGACCAAGTCTTCGTCAAGCAACTCCGGGAAAAGTTCGGTCTCGACAAGCCGCTGCCCGAGCAGCTCTTCATTTACATCAAGGGCGTCGTCACCCTCGACCTCGGTTTCTCCTTCCGTCAGCAGGCGCCGGTCGTGAAGCTGATCGCCGAGCGGCTGCCGGCGACGCTGCTGCTGACGCTGACGGCCTTCGCGATCTCGCTGATGCTCGGCGTGCTGTTCGGCACTTTTGCCGCGCGCTTTGCCGGAACGTTTCTCGATACCGCCATCACCGTCTTTGCGCTGATCTTCTACGCCATGCCGATCTTCTGGGTGGCGCTGATGGGCATCCTGCTGTTCTCGGTCACGATGGATTGGCTGCCGAGCTTCGGCTACGAGACCGTCGGCGCCAACCTCACCGGCTTCGCCCACGCGCTCGACGTCGGTGCGCACCTGATCATGCCGGCAATGACGCTCGGCCTGTTCTTCATGGCGACCTACACCCGCATGACGCGCGCCTCGATGCTGGAGGTCAAGCGGCTCGACTTCGTCAAGACCGCGCGTGCAAAGGGCCTGACCGATGCAGTGATCCAGCGCCGCCATGTGCTGCGAAACGCGCTGCTGCCCGTCGTGACGCTCGCCGGCGTGCATTCGGGCACGCTGATCGGCGGCGCCGTCATCACCGAGACCGTGTTCGCCTGGCCCGGCATCGGACGCCTGATGTACGACGCACTGCTGCAGCGGGACTACAACCTGCTGCTCGGCGTCTTCGTGATCTGCTCGGCCATGGTCCTGATCTTCAACCTCATCACCGACCTCGTCTATCGCCTGGTCGATCCGCGCATCGAATTCGCCTCATGAAACAGTTCTGGAAATCGATGCTGAAGAGCCCGAGCGGCGTCATCGGGCTCATCATTCTCCTGCTCGCGATCTCGGTCGCGGTGTTCGGGCCGATGCTGTTCCCGAACTCGCCCTGGCGCATGGTGCAGCGGCCGTTCCTGCCGCCCTTCACGCTCTCGACCGTGCCGCTCGGCACCGATGCGCTCGGCCGCGACGTGTTCGCCGGCATGATTTTTGGCGCACGCGTGTCGCTGCTCGTGGGCTTGGTCTCCACACTGGTGGCGCTGGTCGTCGGCGTGCCGATCGGCGCCATGGCCGGCTATTTCGGCGGCAAGGTCGACGACGCCCTGATGCGCTTCACCGAGTTCTTCCAGACCATTCCGAGCTTCGCGCTGGCGATCGTGCTGGTCGCGATCCTGCAGCCGTCGATCTACTCCATCGTCGCCTCGATCGCGGTGGTCAGCTGGCCGCCGGTCGCCCGCCTCGTCCGCGGCGAGGTGCTGTCGCTGCGCACGCGCGAATACGTCCAGGCCGCCGTCGTCACCGGCCAGAGCAACACCTGGATCATCCTGCGTGAGATCCTGCCCAACGCGCTGTCGCCGGTAATCGTGCTGGCCTCGCTGATGGTGGCGACCGCGATCCTGCTGGAATCCTCGCTGGCCTTCCTCGGCCTCGGCGATCCCAATCTGATCTCCTGGGGCTACATGGTCGGCGCCGGCCGCACCGTGATCCGCCAGGCCTGGTGGATCACCGTGTTTCCCGGCGTCGCCATCCTGATCTCGGTGCTCGGCCTCAACCTGATCGGCGAGGGCCTCAACGACGCGCTCAATCCGCGCCTGTCGCGCGAGGGGCGTTGACCATGGCCGCGCCAGCCACCGTTTCAATCAAAAATCTGCAGATCGCGCTGCCCAGGGGTGCCGAACGTCCCTTCGCGGTCGACGGCATCTCGCTCGACCTGAGGGCCGGCAAGATCGTCTGCGTCGTCGGCGAGTCCGGTTCCGGCAAATCGATGTGCGCGCATGCGCTGATGGGCCTGTTGCCCGACACGGTCTCCACCACCTCCGGCGAGATCATGTTCGAGGGCCGCGACCTGCTCAAGCTCGACGAGGACGGCTGGCGCGATTTGCGTGGCCGCAGGCTCGCGATGATCTTCCAGGAGCCGATGACCGCGCTCAATCCGTTGATGCGGATCGGCGACCAGATGGCGGAAATGTTCGAGGCCCACGGCCTGCTGACGCCGAGAGAGCGGCGCGCCAAGGCATTGTCGCTGGCGCGCGAGGTCGGCCTGCCCGACCCTGAACGAATCGTTCGCGCCTATCCGCACCAGCTGTCCGGCGGCCAGCGCCAGCGCGCCATGATCGCGATGGCGCTCGCACTCGAGCCGGCCGTATTGGTCGCGGACGAGCCGACCACCGCGCTCGATGTCACCACGCAGGCGCAGATCCTCAAGCTGATCCGCAACCTGCAGCGCAACCGCAACATGGCGGTGATGTTCATCACCCATGATTTCGGGGTCGTCGCAGACATCGCCGACCAGGTCGTGGTGCTCCGCCATGGCAAGGTCGTGGAGGAAGGCCCCGCCGCGACCGTCTTCAACAACCCGCAGCACGACTACACCAAGGCGCTCCTCGCCGCCGTGCCATCGATAGACCCGCCGGCACGCCAGCCGCTAGACGACCAGGCCAGGGCCGTCGAGGTCATCGGGCTGGACAAGACCTACGTCACCTCAGGCGGCTGGTTTCGCAAGGACCGCCGCGTCGATGCCGCGCGCGAGGTCAATTTCAACATCCTCAAGGGCGAGACGCTCGGCCTCGTCGGCGAATCCGGCTCCGGCAAATCGTCGGTGGCGCGGCTGGTGATGCGGCTGATCGAGGCCGACCGCGGCACGGTGCGGATCGGCGAGACCGATCTCACCTCACTCTCGGGCAAGGCGCTGCGCGCCGAACGTCATCGTATCCAGATGATCTTCCAGGACCCGTTCGCCTCGCTCAACCCGCGGCGCAAGGTCGGTCACATCATCGCCGACGGTCCGATCGCGGCCGGCACCGACCCGAAGGTCGCCTTCGACCGCGCCCGCGATCTCCTGAAGATGGTTGGCCTGGACGCCGGCGCGCTCGACCGCTACCCGCACGAATTCTCCGGCGGCCAGCGCCAGCGCATCGGCATCGCGCGCGCTCTCGCGCTCGAGCCCGAGATCATCGTCGCCGACGAAGCCGTCTCCGCGCTCGACGTCTCCGTCCAGGCACAGGTCCTGAGGCTGCTCGAGGATCTCAAGGCGCGCCTTGGCCTCTCGATGCTGTTCATCACCCACGATCTGCGCGTCGCCGCCCAAATCTGCGACCGCATCGCAGTGATGCAGCGCGGCGTAATCGTCGAACTGAAGCCGACCGCGCAGCTGTTCGCCGCGCCGGAGCACGCCTATACGCGCGAGCTGCTGGCTGCAGTGCCGGGACGCAAGGAACGCGCGCCTGCGGCGTGAGCGAGTAATCGCGGCCGCTACCTGGCCGGTGGATTGGTGTTATTCCAGGTGGGGACCGAGTTGGTGACGCCGACAGATGGCTGAGTAGACGTTCCGACCGACGGCGCCGTCACCGTCCCGACAGTCTGCCCGGAACTTCCAATCGTGCCTTGCTGTACCGGCGCTCCGGGGGTGCTGTGCGTGCTGTTTTGTGCGCCCGTTCTCGAAGTCTGCGCGCTTGCGGCGAACGGTGATGCCGCTAATCCGATGGCGATGAGTGCGGCAATAGAACGTTTCGTTCTCGTCATGGCTAGTCCTTTCGGGAGGTCCCTCGATTGCGTCGGCCGTTCGGTTGTCGAACGGCTCGAGCAATGAGCAATTCAATAACTTCACACAGGCGAGAATGTGCCGCATCGGGGCCTGGCTGCCGGTCTCAACACTCCGTTACGATGCCGCAACGGCACGCACCGGCCGTAGGAGGATGGCGCATCTGCGCGGTGTTCATTCCACCCGTAGTCGTACGGTCACGGGCATTTTATCCCTTGTGACTGCCTGAGCAGCGGCAAACGCGAAGCTCGCACCCCATATGCCAATAGAATGATTTCCGTCATTTGATGATGGATCTGCCGATCTATTGGAGCCGACATGGGCCAGGTTATTCAGTTTGTCTCGAAGTCCGAACGCGAGCGTGTTCGCCTCATCAAGGAGGCACGCGCGATCTATGACAGCATCTTTCCGCCGGCTGACCCGGCCGGCGAACGGCGGGATACGGCGTCGATCGGCCGCGCGGGCGGCGGCGATGGGGGAAATCTGGCGTGATCAAGATCGTCGCGGTGCTGTGCAGCCTTTCCTCGCCAGCGAATTGTCACGAGCAGATCGTCACCACGTCGGAGTTCGCGAACGTTTCGATGCAGTCCTGCCTGATGGGCGCGCCGCAACTCGCCGAGTGGATGAACCAGCATCCGGCCGAGCGCCTGGCTGGATGGCGCTGCGTGTTCGGTCAACAGACCGGCAGGGGCGCCTGAGCCCGGAGATCGTTCGACGGAAACAGCGCGCGATCCGGTTGGTCGCGCCGAGAGCTGCCTTTTGACTCCTTCGCCACCCTCATCATATGATCTTTGTCATCTTATCGAGAGTCTGGGGCGAGCGATGATTGACGACACATCCGGCAAGGCCATCGAGTACGGTGTCGTGCCCATCGACGTCATGGCATCGATGCCGGGGCTTGATTTCGTCCGCGCGATCTTCGCGCGGCAATTGCCCGAGCCGCCGATCATGCAGACGGTCGAGCCGTTCGACTGCACGGCCGAGCCCGGAATTGTCGTGATCCATAGCGTGCCGGGCCTGCGTCATTACAATCCGATCGGCTCGGTGCACGGCGGTTATGCCGCGATCCTGCTGGGTTCAGCGATGGGGCTTGCGGTGCAGACCACGCTGCCGGCGGGCACCGGCTACACGACGCTGGAATTCAAGATCTCGTTCGTGCGCGGCATGAGCGAAGCCAGCGGCACGATCCGCACCGAAGGTCGCGTACTGAACGCCGGCCGCCGCGTCGCCACCGCCGAAGCGCGCATCACCGATACGAAGGGCCGGCTGCTCGCGCATGCGACGACGACCTGCCTCGTGTTTGGGATCGAGAAGGGCGGCGCGGAAGGCTGACGAACGGCGCGATCGCTCATCATCGCGGATTGGTGTTGCTCCAGGTCGGGACCGCGTTGGTCACGCCCACCGACGGCCAATTGTACGTTCCGATCGATGGCGCCGTGACCGTACCGACCGTCTGTCCGGATGACCCGTAAGCGGGCCTCCCCTGCGTCGTCGCCGATCCGGCACTCCCATAGGCCGGGGCCACCGCACTCGTGTTGTAATATCGACCCGACCGGTGCTTCTTCGCATCCGCCGCGTAGGGCGCGGCAAGCAGTCCGGTCGTAATGAGTGCGGCAATGGCGAGTCTGATGCTTGTCATGCCTGATCCTTCCGTCGTTAAGGCCCCTTGCGACATCTGTTCATTCGCCAGAAGACTTCCAGAGGCCTCCCGTTCATAACTCCGTGCACGCGCAAATATCCCAAGGCGACGCCTTACGCGTTCATCCCCGCTTCGGCCGGCGAGCATGGCGATCATGCCGCTCCTTCACGGTCGCGACCGAATGCATGAGCTCCTTGAAGGCGACGATCGCCTTGTCCTCTCCGAGCGCGCAATCGGTGCCGGATTCGAGATGCTCGATCACGGCCAGCAGCGCATCTCCGATCTGGCCGATCTGCTTGTCATAGCCGCCGACGTCGGACAGCAAATCCTTCTCGACCTCGGGCGCCGAGGATTGCCCGACGGTAATGTTGACGAGGCCGAACTGGCCGCCGGTGGGACTGAAGAACGACGTGATCGGGTTGATGGACTGCACGACGTCCCCCGACAAAGACAGCTTGAACGCGGGCATGGGATATCCCCTCGCTGACGACCGGCAGCGCGAGGCTAGCACGCGAATTCGTCAGTGCGTATTCACACCGCGACTGCCGCTCATATCGATGCCGAATGTCTTGCGCAGGCCGATCTGCCCGGACGGCGTGATCCGCACGACCCGCGTGTCGTGGTCCCGCCTCAGCCAGCCACGCTCCAGACAGCACCGGTGGATCTCCGCACCGACGTGACCAGCCACGTGATAGCGGCGTTCGCTCCAATCGAGGCAGGGACGGCAGAAGAGTCGCCTGCTTCCGGACTTCGGCGCCAGTGCGGCGCCGAATACTGAGAGGAAGTGCATCCCGGATACCGTGACCTCGCCGCCGTCGTCGGTGAGGACGATGTGCCCTTTGGCAACGAGGGCATCGGCAATGGCAACACCGAGATAGCCGGCCAGATGGTCGTAGCAGGTGCGCGCGAAGCGGAGCCGGTCATCGCCGATCGAACGCGGCTGGTGGCGCTGCGGGACCTCGATGGCGGCGACGGCCTTGATACCCTCCAGCATTCTGGCGACAAGAGGCGGCGCGATGCGGTAGTAGCGGTTGCGACGCTTCTGCGTCACGGCGAGCAGCCGCGCGCCGACCAGCTTGCCGAGATGTCCGCTTGCCGTCGATCTGGATATTCGCGCGCGCGACGCGAGTTCGCTTGCGGTCAGCGCCTGTCCGCCCATCAGCGCCGCCAGCATCGTGGCCCGCGCGGTGTCACCGACCAGCGCCGCCACTTCGACCATGTTTGCCGCTGCCACCATGGAGGAATCGTATCGCGACGGCCCCGGCACGACAATGGCAATGGTTTGGCGGCGACCGAACCATTCGGCGCTCGGCGGACGATACCGTGGCCGCCGTCAAACCGGAGGAGCCGCATGAAACGAATCCGCGTCGAGCCGATCTCGACTTATCTGGAGCGTCGCCGCAAAGGCCCGATCTATCCGGTGGTCGTCGCTGGAGGCCTCATCTATCTGTCCGGCCTGCCGCCGTTCGACCCTGACACGGGTGACGTCAGGCCGCAGCCGTTCGAGCGACAGGCCGAGATCGTGCTCGACCAGATGAAGCTCTGCCTGGAAGCGGCGGGGTCCTCGCTGGCGGGGGTGATCAAATGCAATGTCTATTGCACGCCAGACCCCTCCCACTTCGCCGCGTTCAACCAGGTCTACGCCCGCATCTTCGGGGATTTGTCCCCCGCGCGCATCTTCATCCATGTCCCGTCCTGGCCCGGGCCTTTTGACGTGGAAGTCGATTGCGTCGCGTCGGCTGGTGCCGAAGGATGAGATCCGCCTGCCTTCGGATGGACCCGAATCAGCGCTAGTGCATTCACCTCAGCGACTTCGCGTATCGAGGTGACATGACGGGCCCTGAACTGAAGCAATTGCGCGCCGACCTGTCCGAGGTGCTCGGCCGGGAGCTCACCGTCGCTGACATGGCCAAATTGTGCGGCCTGCCGGCGGCGAGTGGTGCCGTCACGGTCAGGCGCTGGGAGGTCAGCGGCCCGACCGTCGAGGCGACCAAGGTGTTGCGCGTGCTGGCCATGGCCAGCGAGCGCTATCCGATCCTGGAGAAGTTTGACATCTTCGATCGTCACGACGTGCGCGAGGAAGACCGGCCCGCCAAGCGCGCAGCCTTCCGCGAGCAGATGCGCGATGAGGCGCGGCGGCGTCTTGGTTAACGAAAGGCGCGCACGAGTTACCCGAAGCTTGCGAAGTTAAGCTTTCCTTCACCACTTCTTAAGCCGCCATTAAGCACGAAAATCATTTACAGCCCAATAAGTTAGGTTGGCTGCCGCTGTGCCACGGATGTGACAGCATTTTCGTCAAAAGCGAGCTATCTGCAAAACCAATGACGGCGCGGACGGCGCCTTCCGGGGACCTAAGAGTGTTGGAGTTGAAGACCATGAAGAAGATTCTGTTTGCGACCGTCGCGCTGCTCGTGGTGGGCGCCGCTGCGCCGGCGATCGGCGCCGACCTCGGTAACCGCAACTACTACAAGGCGCCCGCGCCGGCCTATGCCGCGCCGATCTACAACTGGACCGGCTTCTACCTCGGTGCGCATCTCGGCGGTGCGTTCTCCAGCGACAACAATTTCAACGGCCTCTCCACCGGCAACAACGGCAACGGCCGTTTCCTCGGCGGCGTGCAGGTCGGTGCGGACTGGCAGTTCAACCCGAACTTCGTGGTCGGCGTCGAAGGCCAGTATTCCTGGCTTTCCGGCAGCGTCGGCGCGGTGTTCCCGGGCGGCGTCGCCTACAGCAACGACCAGCGCGGCCTCGGCTCGATCACCGGCCGCATCGGCTACACCTGGGGTCCGGGCCTGCTCTACGTGAAGGGTGGCTACGCTTATTCGGACAACAACGAGAAGGTGACCATCGGCGGCGTGCCGACTGGCTTCATCATCGATGGCGACCACCGCAATGGCTACACCGTCGGCGCCGGCCTCGAATACATGTTCGCCCCGAACTGGTCGGCCAAGGCCGAGTACCAGTACTACAATTTCGGCGACGCGCATTTCACCGCGGGCCCGCTGGCCGGCACCGGCAACTTCACCACCGACGACCACACCATCAAGGCGGGCGTCAACTACCGCTTCAACTGGGCCAACTCGGCGGTCGCGCGCTACTGATCGCGCCTGACGAAAATCTCCTGCATCATCAAGGGCCGGCAATTCTGCCGGCCCTTTCTTTTTCGCTGTGCGGAACAGATGCAACCGATTGTGCAACTTGCGATTTTTTAACCCGAGCTGAGGATACTCCGCCGCGAAAATATAAAGATCACGAGTGGGGGAATTCCGATGGCGATCCGTATTGGTGGCCTTCTTGGCCGTCTCAAGCCTCGTTTCAAGATGCCAAGGTGGGGCGTGCGCGGCAGCCTGTTCGCCGCTTTCGCATTGATCGCGGGCATGGGCCTCGTGATCGCAGCCGGCGCCGGCTTCGTCTTCAATCATCTCGGCGCGACCATGATGGATCTGAGCGGCCGCGACATCCCGCGCCTCTCCGCCAGCCTCCAGCTCGCCTCGCAGAGCGCAACGCTCGCAGCCCAAGGCCCGGGCCTGCTGGCATCGCCATCCGATGAGGCGCTGAACGAGCGCACCAAGAGCGTGAAGGACATCCAGCAGCTCGCCATGGCCAAGCTCGGCGAGATCATCGAGCTCGGCGCCGACAAGCAGACCGCGACCGCGCTGCAAGACACCGCCAAGAGCATCGACGAGGCGACCCAGAGCCTGGTCTCGGCGGCCCGCGAACGGCTCGACACCGGCGCACTGCACGACAAGCAATACGAAGCGCTGCGCAAGGCCCAGCTCGCCTTCGTCGGCGCGGCGGGTCCGGCGATGCTGGACGCCCAGACGCGCCTCAACGCGATCCTCGGCGCGGCAGAAGTCTCCGCTGACGATGCCACCGAAGCCGCCCGCTCCGTCGCCCAAATATCGATGGTCTCCGCCAACGGCAATTTGATGGCCGCCGACATGATGGCGGCGCTCTCGGCCAACAACAGCGACACGCTGGAAGTGATCGAGAAGGAATTCAAGGCGACGCGCGACCGCGTCAAGTCGAACCTCGAGGACCTGCCCAAGGTGGCCTCGATGCAGGCGATGCGTGACGCCGTGCAGAAGCTGTTCGCCTTCGGCGAAGGCAGGACCGGCGTGTTCAAGATCCGCCAGAAGGAGCTCGATTCCATCGACTACGGCCAGACCATCCTGGACGAGACCCGCAAGCTCAATGTCGGCCTCGGCATCAGCGTGCAGCAGCTCGTCGAGGGTGTGCAGAAGGAGACCAACGCGTCGACCTTCCAGGCGCGCCAGGAAATTTCGCTCGCCACCACCGCGATGCTGGCGCTGGGCGCACTGATGCTGGTCGGCTCGGCGCTGTTCGTCTGGCTTTATGTCGGCCGCAACATCCTGCGCCGGATCGGCGCGCTGCATCAATCCATGCAGCTGCTCGCGAACGGCGATCTCGAGACCGAAACCTACCGCTCCAAGAACCACAACGACGAAATCTCGGTGATGGCGAACACGCTGCAGGTATTCCGCGAAAGCATGATCGAGGCCCGCGCGATGTCCGCCGAGCAGGACAAGGACCGCGCGGCCAAGGCCGAGCGTGCCGCGCGCATGGAAGCCAGGATCGCAGAGTTCGAGAGCACGGTGCGCAATGCGCTCGACAATCTCGCGCAGTCGGCCAATTCGATGCAGTCGACCGCGCAGAGCATGTCGAACACCGCAGACCAGTCCAACGCATTGGTGAACGCGGTCGCTTCCGCCGCGGAGGAGACCTCGGTCAACGTGCAGACGGTGTCGGCCGGCACCGAGCAATTGTCGTCCTCGATCGCCGAGATCAGCCGCCAGGTGGTCACCTCGGCCGGGATCGCCAGGAAGGCGGTCGACGAGGCCGGCGCGACCGACGCCACGGTGCAGAGCCTTGCCGACGGCGCGAGCCGCATCAGCGTCGTCGTCGACCTGATCCAGACCATCGCCTCGCAGACCAATCTGCTCGCACTCAACGCCACCATCGAGGCGGCGCGCGCGGGCGAGGCCGGCCGCGGTTTCGCGGTGGTCGCCTCCGAGGTGAAGAGCCTCGCGAGCCAGACCGCGAAGGCAACGGAAGAGATCCGCACCCAGATCGCCAGCATGCAGTCGGTCACGACATCGGCGGTCGGCGCCATCCAGGGCATCGGCCGGATCATCGGCGAGATCAACGATGTCACGACGACGATCGCGGCCGCGGTCGAGGAACAGGGCGCGGCCACCCGCGAGATCGCCCGCAACATCCAGCATGCCGCCGGCGGCACCAGCGAGGTTTCGAGCAACATCGTGGGCGTCTCCACCGCCTCCGCCGAGGCCGGTACTGCGGCAGGCGAAGTGCTGAGCGCCTCCGACGCACTCCGCCGCGAAGCCGATATGCTGCGCGTAGAGATCGACGCGTTCCTCAACAACATGCGGGCGGCGTAAGACGCCGTCCGGGCCACGGAAAACTGCCGGAATGTCCGCTATGCGAGCCATGGACGCGTCCTTTTTCGGCTGGCGCCTGGCCTGCCGTGGGTTTAAGTCGGTAGCATGAACGCGAAAACTGACACCGTGCAGTCCTCTGCCGAGGCCCTGCGCTACCCCTGGGACCAGCACCCCGGCCACGAAGAGGTCGTGGAGGTCAGGCCCGGCGTGTTGTGGGCGCGGCTGAAGCTGCCGTTCCGCCTCAACCACGTGAACATCTATCTGCTCGCCGACGGCGACGGCTATGCCATGATCGACGCCGGCTTCGGCAACGAGGAGACGATCGAGGCCTGGACGAAGCTGTTCGAAGGGCCGCTGAAGGGCGTCAATATCACGCGCCTGATCGTCACGCATTCGCACCCCGACCATGTCGGCCTTGCGGGCTGGATCGTCGACCGCTTCAACTGCCCGCTGGTGATGTCGCAGGTCGAATATCTGCAATCGGTCTATCACCAGAATCGCGGCACCGAAGAGCGGCGCGAGGCGCAACGGCTGTTCTTCCGCCGCCACGGCATGGACGAGTCGCTCACCGAAAAGCTGCTCGGCCGCGGCCAGGATTATCTCAAGCGTGTCTCGGTGCTGCCGCCGTCCTACCGCCGCATCTCGCATGGCGACGAGGTCGTGATCGGCACGCGCCGCTTCAAGGTCATCACAGGCGGCGGCCACGCGCTCGACCAGGTGATGCTGTATTGCGCCGACGACAAGCTGTTCCTCTCCGCCGATCAGGTGCTCAGCAAGATCTCGCCGAATGTGAGCGTGTGGGCGGTCGAGCCCGACCAGAACTCGCTCGGCGAATATCTGGCCTCGCTCGCAAGCCTCACCACCACCCTGCCCTATGACTTGCTGGTACTGCCCGGCCACGGCGTACCGTTCTACGGATTGAAGACCCGCATCAAGCAGCTCGCCGATCATCACGAGGAGCGCTGCCGCCTGATCGCGGAAGCCTGCCGCGAGGTGCCGCAGACCTCGCGCGCCCTGGTGCCTGTCGTGTTCAACAAGCACGTGCTGGACGAGCACCAGATGGGTTTTGCCGCCGGCGAACTCGTCGCCCACGTCAACTACATGATCGTCGAGGGGCGGCTGACGGCGGAGACGAAGGACGGCGTGCTGCAGTTCAAGACGACATGAGCGGTGGCGCCAATGGCCGGGCTTGTCCCGGCCATGACGATGTTGTGGAGCCAGCTCACTTCATGTTCGCGATCGCGTGCAGGGCCGCGATGTAGCCGAACGGCCCCAGTCCGCAGATCACGCCTGACGCCACGAACGAGATCTTCGAATGGCGGTGATATTCGTCTCTGGCGTGAATGTTGGAGATGTGGACCTCGAGCACAGGACCTTCGAACGTCTTGATCGCGTCCATGATCGAGACCGAGGTGAAGGACAGGCCAGCCGGATTGATGATGATGGCATCGGCTTCCTGCCGCGCAGACTGGATCAAATCGACCAGCACGCCCTCGTGGTTGGACTGATGGAAGGCGACCTTGAGCCCGAGCTTCGCGGCGGTTTCCTCGCAGCTCGCATTGACCTGCTGGAGCGTCGTCGTGCCGTAGATGTGCGGCTCGCGTATGCCGAGCATATTGAGGTTGGGACCGTTGAGAATCATCACGCGCTTCATAGAACGCTCCTTTCGAATGATAGTCTGCTGATTTGTCTGGCCGGGCCCACGGCAGGATGAGGCCACTACATCGCCCCTCGCGACACATACCGCATAGCAGCATGGCATAAGCCCGTGAGCTCTTTGATCGGGATCAAGTTTCAAATCGCACGATAGGGCATTTTGCCCAAATGCCCCTCGTGGCCAAATGTGGGATAGCGCATAGACATTGGAGCTGAAAACGCTCTAAAAGATGCGGCCCCTTGGTCCGGTTCCGTTGCAGGTTTTGCCGATGGATTACGCCCAGTTCTTCAATTCCGCCCTCGATCGTCTCCACTCCGAACGGCGCTATCGCGTGTTCGCCGACCTCGAACGTATCGCCGGCCGGTTCCCGCATGCGCTCTGGCATTCGCCCAAGGGCAAGCGCGACGTCGTGATCTGGTGCTCCAACGATTATCTCGGCATGGGCCAGCACCCGAAGGTGGTCGGCGCCATGGTCGAGACCGCGACGCGCGTCGGCACCGGCGCAGGCGGCACCCGCAACATCGCCGGCACGCATCATCCGCTGGTGCAGCTCGAGGCCGAGCTGGCCGATCTCCACGGCAAGGAAGCCGCGCTGCTGTTCACCTCGGGCTATGTCTCGAACCAGACCGGCATCGCGACCATCGCAAAGCTCATTCCGAACTGTCTGATCGTGTCGGACGAGCTCAACCACAATTCGATGATCGAAGGCATCCGCCAGTCCGGCTGCGAGCGCGTCGTGTTCCGCCACAACGACCTCGCCGACCTCGAAGAGAAGCTGAAGGCTGCCGGCCCGAACCGGCCGAAGCTGATCGCCTGCGAGAGCCTCTATTCCATGGACGGCGACGTCGCCCCGCTCGCGAAGATCTGCGATCTCGCGGAGAAGTACAATGCGATGACCTATGTCGACGAAGTTCATGCCGTCGGCATGTACGGACCGCGCGGCGGCGGCATCGCCGAGCGTGACGGCGTCATGCATCGCATCGACATTCTCGAAGGCACGCTGGCCAAGGCGTTCGGCTGCCTCGGCGGCTACATCGCCGCCAACGGCCAGATCATCGACGCCGTGCGCTCCTATGCGCCGGGCTTCATCTTCACCACCGCGCTGCCGTCGGCCGCGACCGCGGCGATCAAGCACCTGAAGACCTCGAACTGGGAGCGCGAGCGCCACCAGGACCGCGCCGCGCGCGTCAAGGCGATCCTCAACGCCGCCGGCCTGCCGGTGATGTCGAGCGACACCCACATCGTGCCGCTGTTCATCGGCGATGCCGAGAAGTGCAAGCAGGCCTCCGATCTGCTGCTCGAAGAGCACGGCATCTACATCCAGCCGATCAATTATCCGACGGTCGCCAAGGGCACCGAACGGCTGCGCATCACGCCCTCGCCCTATCACGACGACGGCCTGATCGATCGGCTCGCCGAAGCCCTGCTGCAAGTGTGGGACCGACTCGGCCTGCAGCTCCGCGAAAAATCGTTGGCAGCGGAGTAGGCTTTTCTTTCGCCTCGCCCCGCTTAACGACAACCCCAGTTCCCGCCTCGGCACGGCATTTCGCTGTCGCTTGCGTGCGCCCAACGCGCTAGATTTGCTTGGAAATTTACTTGGAAAATGAGGTCGGGCGCTACCGCGCCTTGAGAAGATCGGGCGCTACCGCGCCTTGGGAGAAGCACGCTCGCCATGCTGCACGACTGGGGCGTGATCGCCGCCGCCTTCGGCTATATCGGCTTCCTGTTCCTGGTGGCGAGCCATGGCGACCGCCGCTCGCCGGCCGGGCG